>FZPS01000197.1_pt126 | contig 19346 bp, 9 predicted proteins | sample 1817821 | NCBI WGS metagenome assembly FZPS01 (sample SAMEA104158645, study PRJEB21678) | metagenome | place: Germany | collected 2015-04-21
ACCAACACCGGAACCAACGCCAGAACCAACACCGGAACCGACGCCAGAACCAACACCGGAACCGACGCCAGAACCAACGCCAGAACCAACGCCGGAACCAACACCGGAACCGACACCAGAACCGACGCCAGAACCAACGCCAGAACCAACGCCACCTTCAGGGTTATATGTGTTGGAAGATTGGGAAGAAGACGGTGCGTGGAATGAAAGCGGTTGGGTGACTGGAGAACGTATATGGGTGAGTACTGGACAAATAAATCCAACGGATGAATGGTATTCCCATGGAAGTAAATCCATGAAACTTCCAAGTGTTAATACGTTTTTAAATATGGTGTTTACTGATAAGAAAACTTTGGAAATTAATGCCAAAGCAAAACTGAGGTTAGATGTATATATTTCTGAAAGTGAAAGGTTTAGTGGAGCAGAAGTACAGCTTAAAATACAATTTGGTGAAGGAACGCAACTGTATTATTCAGATAAAGTAACAGTACCAGAAGGCGGAACAGTTACGGTGACATTTGATTTAGAAAACGTACAAGCACCTGGCGATATTAAAATACCTCCAGAGGTGACAATATTGAATGTAAATTGGCTTGATTTTACATTTAATGGGTTAGTAGATAATGATGGCAGCACTGATTATCCTAAGATTTATGTAGATTATATACGTTTTGAGAATTAATTGTTAAACATTTAAAATATATAGGCTCCTCTTTGTAGAAAAAGGTTTGCTGCAAAGAGGAGCTTATTTTGTACGTCTATATATAAAATTCACCCATCTATTAGCTTTTTCACATAACTGAATATCAAGTAAAAAGTTTATATTATAGTAAAGATAAATATATAAATACAAGCTGTAACCTATAATTTACAGGCAATAAACTATAACCGAGAATTCATTAATTGTCGATATATAAAATAAGAGGTGTATATATGTTATGAACAAAGGGAAAATAGTTAAAATAATAAATAATGAAGTAATTGTAATGATAAAAGAGGACGAATTTGTTCGTATAAAAAGACGGGCCGACATGACTGTTGGAGATGAGATTGAGTTTTCAACAGAAGATATTATTTCCGGTTATGTACCCATGCCCGGTTCTTCCCAACGCCAAAAGCCGTCAAAAGGTGATAAAATAGAGGGATTTACCCGCATATCAGGCTCACAAGAAAAAGAGGCATCAAAAAGTGATAAAGTAGAAGGATTTACCCGCATATCAGGTTCACAAGAAAAAGAGGCATCAAAAAGTGATAAAGTAGAAGGATTTACCCACATATCAGGTTCACAAGAAAAAAAGCCGTCAAAAAGTGATAAAATAGAGGGATTTACCCGCATATCAGGTTCACAAGAAAAAGAGCCGTCAAAAGGTGATAAAATAGAGGGATTTACCCGCATATCAGGTTCACAAGAGAAAGAAGAATCAAAAAGTGATAAAATTAAAAGTTTTACTCGTATAAGCAATAGGAAAAATATAATAAAGAATTTTTCAAGAATAGCTGGAATTGCAGCAGGTTTTATAATGATATTTATATTTGTAGAGTTTTTCTACACAGGAGAAGGAGAACAAAAAGGGCCAGGAGACTTTGCATATGTAGATGTGGACATTAACCCAAGTATTACATTTGTTTTAGATGAGAGTGGAATGGTAAATGAAGTAACATTATTAAATGATAGTGATGATTTTGCAATCCAAGAGATGGATTTAGATGGAAGATATTTTGTTGATGCCTTTGAAATGGTAGTGCAAAAGTTAAAAGATGAAAGGGATTTTGAAGAAAAAATGGCTATACTTATATCTGCAGCACTTAATGTAGAGAACAGTATTGCCAATGAAGAAAAGCTTAGCAAGCAGTTGCTGAGTGCTAAAGATTCTTTGGATAAATTTGGAGGAAATATCAGCATAAGAGGTATTATTGTTGACAAAGATATAAGGAATAAAGCTCTGGAAAATAATGTTTCAATGGGAAGGTATGCTGTTTATTTAGGAGTTAATAGACAGTTGGATATGTCCTTGGATTTAATTGCTGAAAAAACTGTACATGAATTATTTGAGATAATTGACGACAACAAAGTTAATTTGGATGCTAAAATTATAATTGATACAGATTTAATAAATTTGACACCTACACCAGAGGAAACTGCTCCATCTATTGAAACGATGAAGCCAATTTTATCACCAACTCCACCATTAGCGGAAGTAACAACTCCAGAATCAACACCAACATCAACGCCAGCAGTGAGAGCACCGGCACCATCGCCAGTGCCAACCACGGCGCTGGTACCAACAAAAACACCAGTAGCCACATTAGCACCAAAGCCAACATCAACACCTGTAAAAGAAGTAACTCCAACCTCTGTACCAACTCCTGTGACCACTACAGAAAATACTGCATTACCAACACCTGAACATAGTCCAAGGGTAACAGCAACACCAGCACCAACATCTATGCCAACGACAACGCCGGTAACAACACCAATACCAACTGCAGCACCGTCGGCAACATCAACGCTGCCCCCAACGCCAACTGTAACACCAGTACCAACTGCAACACCGGTGCCAACAGCAACATCAACACCAACATCAATACCAACGTCAACACCAACACCAACGCCAACGCCGACACCAGTACCAACACCAACAGCAGAGCCGATAAGTGGAAATGTATTGGAAGATTGGGAAGATGGAAAAAATGGGTGGACAGTTCCAAATCCACATACATCAAGTGATTGGTATTCTAGTGGAAGTAAGTCCTTGGCAAGCCCGAATTTTTCTCTTTCCCATGATGGCGGAATGGTTCATATGTATAGAAGTGGCTATAGTGGACTTAACATTAGTCAAAAAAGCAAATTGCAGGTAGATGTATATATTTCTGATAGAGGGACATTTGGAGGAGAGGTAGAAGCTGTTCTTTATATAAAAACTGATAAACAGCATTCAACAAGTAGAATAGTAATCCAGCAGGGAACTAAAATTACATTGACTTTAGATTTAAATGGTATATCAGACTTGCATGATGTAAAAGAAATTGGGGTTAAAATCTATTATCCGCAAGGTAGTTCGGATGTAACTGATTTTTATATAGATTACTTGCGTTTTTAATATATTTTAGAAAGTAATATGCTCCTCATGTAGTAGAGTTAAGATAAAAAGCATTTACTACAAAGAGGAGCATATTTTGTGCGTTTATATAAATGTCAGAGGGCTTTAAATTATAGGAGAAATAATATCCCCTAAAGCGCTGAGAAAATTTAGTTCGTTAAAGCCATATTCTTTTTGTATGATGGGGCAGGATAAATATAATACAGCCGTAACACTTTTATTTTTTATTATTGGTTCAACTAGTAAAGAGTTTAATATTGGTTCGCCAGATTCTGAGTCAATTATATTTACATTGTCCCAATCAAGCATGTATGTTCCAGTTTGAGTCTTAATTACTTTTTCCACAACTTTTTGATTGTAACTTTCTTCATCATTTAGCTGAGATGTTGCTTTTTGATGCATATATGTTTTAAATTTTTTTGAACCTGAATTTAAAATTTTTATTAAAACACAATGTTCTGCTTCAAATATCTCTATTAGTTTTTTTAGAATTTTGTGTATTTTTTCTTCAGTACTTATTTTACTGTTTATTATACTATTTATTTCCAGTATGGCAAGAACATTTCGCTGGTCCTGAACCACATTTCCAGTAATAATTCCTGCAAGAGAGTCCATTCTTTTGCTTATTTTTTGCATTTTAGAAGTCCAGACTGAATACTGGTTTCTGCCGGATTCCTTTGCATGATACAATGCCTGGTCAGCTTTAGCTATAAGTTCATCCTTTAATTGACTGTGTTTAGGATATGAGGATATTCCAAGACTTATAGTAAGGCTGTTTGTTTTTCCCATAAGGTGTGCATTTTCAACAGCACTTCTTAGCTTTTCTGCCATAATTTCCGCATCATTCAAACTGGTATTTGGAAGAACAATGATAAATTCTTCCCCTCCATATCTGCAGAACATATCTGTTGATCTTATATTGTTTAAAATAATACTTCCTACTTTTGCTAATATTTCGTCACCCTTTTGATGACCAAAGTTATCATTTACATTTTTAAATTTATCAATATCAGCCATTATAAAAGACAAGGGCTGTTTATTTTTGCAAGCCTTATTTATGTAAGTTTCAATATTATTTTCAAAATGTTTTCTTGTATAGGCTCCTGTTAATTTGTCAATGGATGAGGCAAGTTTTAAATTATAATTGTCCATTATTATGGCTGATTGCTTTGAAAGGATGTTAATAATATTAAAATTATCCCATGTAAATCTATTAAATATATTATTAGTTGAGAGATAAATATATCCTTTTACATCAAGATTTGAATTTGATGCATATTTTCTTTTTTCTTTAAAGTGTTTTTTTTCTGTGTTAGAAGTATGTATAGGTATACAAATAACAGCTTTAATTTCTCCAGGAAGAGTTATATCTGTATTTCCAATTTTTTCATTAAAGATATCTGATATAAAAATACCCTTAGGATTTTCAGAAGCTTGTTCAATTATATATTGATAGTAACGAGAAGTACTGTTGTTATGGTGTTTTACAAAGACATCTAATTCCATATTATCATTATATTTAAGTATAAATCCTGTATCTGCATATGTTAACTTACAGGAAATCTCTAAAATTTGCTTTAAATTTTGCAAATGATTATTTGAAAAATTAGCAAAAACATCTTTGATTTTTCCTAATGTTGTATTATTTAAATAATCTTTAAAATGCATTTTTTCAGGCAGTAATGAAAGTTGGGAATTTATAATTTCAAAGAAAAATTGTGTTACATTAAAATTACTGCTGTTTTTTTTGTTTATTTGATTATTTAAATAATCCTTATACTCCGATAGTAAATTTAAGCGTATAGATAGTAATCTTTCACGTGGAATATGTCTGTTGTGGGAATATAAGAAAGTTTCTTTGTATTTTTCTGGAACCTGCTGTATAAGAGAATATAATGTATTTAAAGCTTTTGTATAGTAAAAATATGCAGATTTGTTGTTTTTCTTCTCAAAAAAGATATCTCCTAGTGCTTTATATCCCTTCCACTGCATACGCAAAGATTGATATTTTTCATTTAAATCAAGGGCTTCATTAATGTAGTCAATTCCTTCTTTGCCTTTTGTTGCTGCACCAAGAAGAATTAAATATTCTATTTTAAGACGTTGTGTATCTATTTTAGTACTTAAACTGTTGCTTTCGTTGAGAAGCAGAATGGCACTTTCAAATTTTTTTTCTTCAATTAAGACATTTGCAAACCGATGTAATGTTTCCCTTTGTTCTTTTAGGTTAGAGTTATCCTTATATTTAGGGAGTAAATTATAAAATTCAGTAAAGAGAGTGTCTATATCTCTATCAGGAGACATATAATACTCAGACAGTATTTTAATGCTGTAAAGAGAAATACTTTCTAAAGAATCTGAATTTTTGCACAGTTCCATTTTTTCAACAACATGTTCTCTTGCTTCTTTAAAGCTGCCGATTTCATAGTAAAACCTTGCAGCATATTCATAAAAAATTTGTAAATCCAAGCCCCTGTCAGCATTGGATTTTATTTCAACTTTAGCCTTTGTTAGATATTCAAGGGATTTGTCATATTCATCCAATTCTAAGTATGCAAGAAGTATATTTTTATATACTCCAAAAAGAATTGAATATAAATCACTTTCTTTAGACTTTTCTTCACACTTAAAATAGTATTTCAAAGCATTTTTATAATCATCTTCTAATCTGCAGGTTTCACCTAGATTGTCGTAGCAACTAGATATACCTTCTACCAAGTTATTGTCAATATTTATTTGAAGTGATTTATGAAAATATTCCCTTGCTTTTTTATTGTCATTTAAAAATTCAGCAAATACAGTGGCAATATTATTTAAAGGATATGCAACTTCAATATTTTCACCGGATTTTTCAAAAAGTTCTATACTTTTATTATAACAGTAAAGGGCTTTATCTATATTTCCAATTTCTAAATAGTGAGTTCCTAAAACATTGTATAATGTGGCATGATAAAATGAGTACTTTTCATCAGGATATTCTTTAAGGACATTATTAATTATATCAATTGCCTCGGAATTTTTTCTTTTAAAAATATATATCCAGCATATTCTTCTAAGAGATTCTAAGTATCCTTCCACATATCCAATTTCTTTGGATAATGAAAGAGACTCATTTAGAAGAATAAGAGCTTTATTAAAATCATTTTTTCTAGTATATAGAGCACCAATCATTTCTTTGACTTTTGCAATGGTGATTTTATCATCAGAATCTATTGCATACTCTAAAACTTCATTATAACAATCAAAAGCCTTTTGGTTTTCACCATTTTTACGGTATAATTCTCCCATCATTAAAAGAATTTTAATGGTGTGCTCTACAGAAGAAAGTTTTTTTGACAGTTCAATACCTTTTTTAAGGTATGCCATTGTTTGAGCGCTAATGTGAAGTTTTAACATTTTTTCTGCTGCTTTTATTATCAATTTCAAGGCTTTTTCATTGCTGTCAGCTTTTGTACAATGATAAATTAATTCATCTACATTAATTCTTTCTTCTTTAGAGTAAATACTTTCTAAAATCATTGCGTATTGTTGGTGAAGTTCTTTTTTTCTTTTTGAATCTATTTTCATATATATTTCAGTTTTAATATTTTTTGAATGAAAAGCATAGGTATATCCTAAGTCTGACAGTCTTTTTTCAATTAGCTGGTAAGATATTAATTCTTCAAGAATAGACTTTAATGTATTGTGGTTTATTTTAGAAACCTGTTCAAGTACATGAAAATATATAGGAAAATTAAATGCAGAAATTAACTCTAAAACTTTATAAGAGTCTTTTTTCAAGTTGTCAATATGTTTTTGTACCGCTTCTTTTTTGCTTGAAGGTATGTAAAGCATGGAGTAGTCAGCATTATGATCAAAATCTGTACACCAGTTGCCGTAAGAATCTGTGTACAATTTACCATCTTTACACAAAGCTGTAATAACATCAATTATAAAGCCTGGATTTCCTTCAGTATATTTAAAAATTTCTGTAGAAAAGGCTGTAGGAGAATATTTAATACCTAAAAGTTTTTGAATAAATATATTTGTTTCTTTAAATCCAAATTTAGTTAAAGCTATATCTTTAGCAATTTGAGATTTTAAAAATTTTTTAATAAAATTATTTGCAGTTCTATTTTTATCCAATTCTTTTTTTCTATAAGACAATATTATGCAAAGAGGTATTGTTTTTTTAATATTTGCAAGATAATCTATAAGTTCAAAACTAGCTTCATCCATTAAGTGAGTATTGTCAAATGTCATTATAGCAAGTTTTTTTTCTAATACATTTGAAATAAAAGAAGCTATAGCTATTTTTAAACGCAGCTTTTCCTTTTCAGTAGACAAAGGAGGAGATGGAACTATTCCCTTTAAATGTTTTTCATCAGGAAGCACCTTAACCAATTCAGGACCGTATTTTTCTAAAATGTCGCTATGTGCTAAAGGAATAATTTGATTTAAAATTTGTATAAAAGGTTCATAATTATTTTTATCATTATCCGATGATACACCTGAAAAAACCATTAATTTATCTATATTCATATGAAAGGAGAATTCTTTTAAAAGTCTGGTTTTTCCAATGCCTGTTTCTCCATGAATACAGAAGATTCTATTTTTTGTGCTGTTATTTGCAATTTTGTTTTTCCATTTATATAATTGCAAAATATTTTCTTCTCTGCCAATAAGTTTTGTTTTTGTGATTATTTTTTTAAAAGGCTTTGTATCTAAGGTAAAGGAAGTATTGCAAATTTTTTCAAGTTCTTTAACTACATCAATTACATTTTGATATCTTTTGTCAGGGTTTTCACAGGTTAGTTTATCAATGAGATTTATAAAAGAATCTTTCATATTTAGAGGAATACAGCTTGAGTCAAGAGAGCCTTTTTTGTCAGACTCCCATAATTTCAAAAAATTATTCTTGCCAGGATTTTGCCTTGAAAATAGATAAAAAATAATTACACCTAAAGAATATAAATCAGATAGATAAGTAATTTTATTATCTTTCAAAACTTCAGGTGCTCTAAACTGATGATTGCTTTTTTTTAAGTTAAGAACCAATTTATCAAAATCCGGGCATCCTGATAATCCAGGCAGTATTTTTACTAAAAAGGAATTACTTGATTTAGAAACAATTATGCTTTTAAAATCAAGATTTCCATGATGGTGACCTCTTTTATGCAAGTAGTAGAGTCCACTGCAAATTTGCACAATAATGTTAATAAGGTCTTTAAAATCTAAATCTGATGAAAATTTAAATAAATCTGTACTTTCTATATGTTCAAAGGTACAGAAGTATTGTTTTTTGTAGATATAGTTACCATCTATATTATTAATTACTCCTACACCATATATATATGCAATATTAGGATGATGCAGCGAAGAAAAGGATATAAAATCCTTTTTTATAAAATCAATGGCCTTTGAAGAAATCAAGTCAGAATTTATTATACGTAAAGCTAATTTTTTATTATCATTAAACAAATCAGATACAAGAAAGAATAAATCGTTGGTATTATCTTTAATGTTTGACAATATTTTGTATCTATTATTTATTAAATTCATATGAATTCTCCATTCCTGAATTTATAGTACTAAATATCTTAGAACACAAATTTGAAAAAACATAATTGAAATCATGTGAAATGTTTGTATAATAAGTGCAGAGACTATGATGTCTCCAATATATTATAACATATTGTTTTTTAAGTAGCAATAAGGAACAGCTATGAGTTTGTGTATTTTCATGAATGAAAATATTCCCTGTTTTTTATTGGTTGTATATGTCCTGTTGCTTTTTAAAGAACTTTTTGTCGAATTTTAAGAAGTGTTGAAGTTAGCTTTTATTTTATAAATTTTTAATGTATATTAATTTATGGTGATTATAAAAAGTTACTCCCCTATAAAAATCCCGTGACATTCTCCCTTCTCTTCTTTGGAATGCACGGGTCTTTTTTTTTATATAAAGCTATAGTCTATTTTTATATAAAGCTATAGTCTATTTTGATTTTATAGTTTTTTATCCACTCTTTATTTCTTTTCTATCTAATTAAAGTTATTTACTATGAAATATCTCTTTAAGATAAAAAATTTTTTTTGAATTAAAGCATCATAAATGTAAAAAATATCATGTAACGTTTAGCATGTCTTTAACGTCATTATTATTGTACACATAATTGACCGGTCAAGAAAGGGAGCTGTGGATATGTTTGAAGAGAAAGATACAGATGCAATAGAAGAAATATGCTCTTTAACATGGAAGACTGTATACCGTTTTATATACTTTAAAGTACAAAACCGCCAAGAAGCTGAAGATATTACACAGGAAACCTATGTAAGAACACTTTCGTATCTAAAAAGACACAATGCAAAAGTGGAAGAATACACCGGTTTTTTAAAAACCACTGCATTAAACATATTGCGTGATAGATGGCGCAAGAAAAAGCGTTGGGCATTGGATGTAAGTTTAGAAGCAGTAAACCCTAAAGAGACAGCGGTAGATGACGATATGGAAGTTTATACCCAAAGGGCAATTGTACAGGAGGCATTAAACAGGCTTAATGAGGAGCAGCGGACAGTTATTGAACTTAGAATACTTAAAGGCTATTCCACAAAGGAAACTGCAAGGATTATGGAAAAAAAAGAGGGTACAATCCGGGTGCTGCAATACAGAGCGCTAAAAAATCTTTCTGCAATTCTTGAAAATATGGGTAGCTAAAACCAGTGAAACATTGTGTTGCTAACTAGGTTCAATTTTTAGATGTAAATTTGTGTTATTTGTAAAATGGTTGTACTAAATTATATAAGGAGGTATAAAAATCATGAAAAGAGATAAAGACAAATTATCTGATTATATTGATTCTTTGAATGAAGAAAAAAAACCCAAAATCCATGAGGGTTTTAATGAGTCATTGGAAATGGAGAAACTTATGGATACTGTGAGAAAAGTACGGAGTTTAAAAGAACCTGTTTTTCCAGAAGGGGACTTTTCTAAAAAGATAGGCGAAAATGTTACAGAACAATTGTGGAAAAAAAGACCTGTAAAAAAGAAAAAAAGAATATGGGTTGCAGCAGCGGCAGTTGTTGTTTTAGCACTTTTACTAAGTTTTGCATTATATCCTAAAAATACTGATATTGTCCATGCTATGGAACAGGCTTTTAAAGAAATAAAGGCATACCATGGAATTATTGAGATTATTGAAAAAAATGCTGAAGGGAAAGAAACTGTTCAAGCAGTCAGAGAAGTGTGGGCGGATAAGAAGGGACGGTATTATGTAAAAGAGATGGAAGGAACAGAGACAATCCTTGTAACTGCAAACAACGGAGAGAAAAAATGGCAGTTGCGCTTTGACGAAGAACAGGTATTTATTTTTCCCTCATTTCCAGATCCCTATCAGTTTACATTTGAGTTGGGGAATGAGATAGACCGAGTTAAAGATGCGGCTGAGGTTAAAGCCATTGGAGAGGATAGTGTTTCAAAAAGACCGGCTGTAGTTCTTGAGGTAACACCAAAAGGAGGAGAGTCCTATCGTATATGGGTTGATAAAAAAACAAAACTGCCTCTTAAAAGAGAAAGTGCAATGCAAAATTCAATCCAATATATATCCGTTTATAAGAGCATTGATTATCATGATGCTTTGCCTGAAGAATTGGTTTCCTATAGTATACCGGATGGTTTTAAGGAAATAGATAAAAATCCTGAACAACTGGTAAACAATATGGAAGAAGCAGAGGAGATGGTGGGTTTTACCATTAAGATGCCCAAAGAAATATTAAAGGGATACAAAAGAGAAAGCATATCGGTTTTAGGAGGGGGGAAGACAGCTAAACTTAGTTACACTTCTCAGGATAAGAAAAACAAAATAATTGTTTTACAAGGAACAGGGGAAGGTGAATTAAATCCTGCATCAAACGCTATTTTAGGTGAGATTAACGGGGGTGTTGCTGAAATACAGTCACCTGTTCGGGAGGAATATGGAATTCTTTCGGGTGGTGGAATATATTCAGGTATAACGGATATCACCTCTGTTCGCTGGCAGGAGGATGGGTTTGAATTTGCAGTGATTGGCAACCTTTCATTGGAGGACTTGATTTTATTTGTAGAAAACTTATGGGACGGCATGGTTGTGGTTCTTCCAAAAGATACAGAGTTTTTAGATAAGGCTCAAATTCAGGTTCCTGTTGACTTAAATCTAGAGGAAAATGAGCAAAAAAGCGTAGATGGAGGGCATTCTCCGTGGAAGCTTGATCCCGTTTATGTTGCACAGGTATTTGTAAGTCTTGAAATTTTCCCTGAGGGTATTGTGGGAGAGTATCCTGTTAAATATGAAGATATCAAAGTAGTAAAAAATAACGGGATAGAAGCTATTTTAGAAATAAGTGGAAGTGAAACAACTATACGCAGGGTATATTTGAAGAAATTGATAAGGCAGGATAGTACAGGAATATGGACTGTGGTAGGATATGACCCCCTTTAATTTAAAAATAAATCCTATGCCTGTTGCTATTTTACATGATTGTGTTATTATATTCATGATTTGTAAAATCTTAAATATAGCTGTGTAAATAGCTTGTTGCTTTTAAAAGTATTTTTTGTCGAATTTTAAGAAGTGTTGAAGTTAGCTTTTATTTTATAAATTTTTAATGTATATTATTTTTAGTGATTAATAAAAGTTACTCCCCTAAACCCGTGGCATTCTCCCTTCTCTTCTTTGGAATGCACGGGGTTTTTTTTATTTTAAAATAGTATAAGTAAGTCCCTAATTGCAAATAAATATAGGTAATTATAATAAAAATTCAAATTCGAGGTAAAAAATGAGCATTAGGGATGCTTTTGAAAAGTGGAAAGACTACCTGTGGATAATAATAGGTGCATTTATTGCAGCAGCAGGAATTAATATTTTTATAGTTCCATATAAAATTGCACCTGGAGGAGTCAGTGGAATAGCAACGGTAATATACTATTTAAGTGGTGAAAGATTTCCGGTGGGAGTAACTATGCTTGTCTTTAATATTCCCTTGTTTATATTGGGATACCGATTCATTGGAAAAAAGTTTATTTTAAAAACTTTTTTTGGAACCATACTTCTTTCTACAATTATAGACACAACAAAGCCGATAGGTATCTATTTAGTGGACAGGTTTCTATTAAATCCACAGGCAGAAGGCTATAATCCCGACATTCTTTTATACTCAATGTTTGGTGGATTTCTTTTAGGGGTGGGGCTGGGCTTGGTATTATGGTCAGGAGCTACTACAGGAGGTACTGATCTTGCAGCTAGAATAGTGAATCAATTTGTACCTTCATTGACAATGGGGCAGACTTTGCTTTTAATTGATTTTGGTGTTATTTTATTTGCTGCTGTTACTTTTCAAAGCTTCCAACTTGCACTATATGCTATTGTTGCCCTTTATATAAATTCAAAGGTAATAGATGTTATTTTAGAAGGAGTTGGTTTTGCCAAAGCTTTATTTATAATATCAGATATGCCAGAAGCGATAGCCCCTAGAATTATGAAAGAGCTTGATAGGGGAGTAACAGCATTAAAAGGTATAGGCATGTATACAGGAATTGAAAAGCAAGTTTTGTTATGTGTTGTGCATAGAGGACAGCTTATAAGGCTTAAAACAATTGTTCATGAAATAGATGAGAAGGCGTTTATAATTTTAACAGATATAAGGGAAGTTTTAGGGGAAGGATTTAAAAGAATTTACTGAATATGTTTTCCAATTTTCACTAGACTAAAACCAATTAATATAGTATACTGTTGTAGGAAAAAGTTATGAAATAAAAAGCTAGGAGTTGTTATAATGGACGAAAAAAGAATAAAGGAGCTTAAAAAACAAGCTACGATTATAAGAAAACATGTGATAGAAGCGGTTTACAGTGCAAAATCTGGTCATCCAGGAGGTTCACTTTCTAGTGCAGATATTCTTACTGTTTTGTATTTTGATGTAATGCGTGTAGATGTTAACAACCCTCAGTGGGAAGACAGGGACAGATTTGTACTGTCAAAAGGGCATTGTTCCCCTGTATTGTATGGGGTTTTGGCAGAAAAAGGATTTTTCCCTGTTGAAGAAATAAAGAAATTTAGACAGGCAGATAGTTTTCTTGAAGGTCATCCAAGTATGAGATATGTACCAGGTGTTGATATGTCCACAGGGTCATTAGGACAGGGAATATCAGCAGCCGTGGGAATGGCTCTAGCTGGTAAACTTGATAAAAAGGATTACAATGTATATGCACTTTTAGGAGATGGAGAACTACAAGAAGGGCAGGTTTGGGAAGCGTTAATGTGTGCAGCACATTATAAGCTTGACAACTTAATTGCGTTTTTGGATTATAATGGACTTCAAATAGATGGAAAGATTACTGATGTTATGTCACCTGAACCTGTAATAGACAAGTTCAAGGCTTTTGGATGGAATGTTATTGTTATTGATGCACATGACTATAATCAGATAGAAGAAGCGATAAATGAAGGAAAGAATACAAAGGGTAAGCCTACAATGATTGTTGCAAAATCCATTAAAGGAAAAGGGGTTTCCTTTATGGAAAATGAAGCAGACTGGCATGGTTCAGCTCCTAATGCTGAGCAAAGAGATGAGGCTATTGCCCAATTAGATGAATACTTAAAGAAATTGGAGGTGGAGTAATATGCTGGTAGCAACAAGAGAGGCTTATGGTAAGGCTTTAGCGGAAATAGGTGCAGATGAGAATATAGTGGTTTTAGATGCGGATCTTTCAAAATCAACAAAAACTGATTTATTTAAGAAAAAATATCCTGAAAGGTTTATAAATATGGGTATTGCTGAGGCAAATATGATGGCTACCGCAGCTGGTATTGCAACATGTGGTAAAACGGTATTTGCAAGCACTTTTGCAATGTTTGCTTCAGGAAGAGCTTTTGAGCAGGTTAGAAACTCAATAGCATATCCAAAATTAAATGTTAAAATAGGAGCAACCCATGCGGGGATTACTGTAGGAGAGGACGGGGCTTCCCATCAGTGTATTGAAGATATTGCTGTTATGAGGGTTATACCTAATATGACGGTGGTTTGCCCGGCAGATGCTGTTGAAACAAGGCAGGCAATTATTGCAGCTCACAAAACAGAAGGACCTTTTTACATAAGGCTGGCAAGACTTGCAACTCCAGTTTTATTTGATGAAAGTACCTACAAATTTGAATTAGGTAAAGGTGTTACGGTAAGAGAAGGTTCTGATGTTACAATAATGGCAACAGGTATGATGGTTTCAGAAGCTGTAAAGGCTGTGGATATTCTAAAAGAGGAAGGGATAAGTGCAAGACTTGTTAATATTCACACAATAAAGCCTATAGATAAGGACATTATAATAAAGGCAGCAAGAGAAACAGGTGCTATCGTAACATGCGAGGAACACAATATAATGGGTGGATTTGGCAGTGCAGTTGCTGAAGTGCTAGTTCAAAATTATCCAGTGCCTTTGAGAATGGTTGGAGTTCAGGATAAGTTTGGTAAATCCGGAAAACCAGCAGACCTTATGAAAATGTTTGGACTTACTGCCGAGGATATTGTGGCAAATGCTAAAGATGTTATTAAAATAAAAAAGTAGAAAAGCACAGTCAAAGTTTAATATAAGTAAAACTTTGAAGAAATGGACTTACTTGAATATATTTTAAGTGAGTTCATTTTACTATATAGAGGTAAATAAGAAGTAACGGAGACGGTGAAATTTTATAGTTTGGAAGAGAGGGAGTATAAAATGAAGAGTTTAAGAAAAATATTAATTTTAACAGTGGTAATGTTTTTAATTTCAGTGTATTTTTCTGATGTTTTATTTGCCTTTTCAGCAATTGAAAATTTTAATGAGGGAACTAAGCTACTGGAGCAGGGGAATTTTGAAGAAGCAATAAAATATTTTGAAAGGGCTATAGAACAAAACCCAACCATGTCTGAAAGCTATTACAATAAAGCATATGCTCTGCAAAATCTTTACAAATTCGATGAAGCATTGGAACAATATGAAAAAGCAATAGTGTACAATCCTAATTTTTTAGATGCACATATAAACAAAACGGCTATTTTGTGTGAAATGCTAAGAAAAGAAGAGGCTTTAGAATCAGCAAAAAAATTAATAGAACTAAATTCACAAAATACTACAGCTAATTATTTAATGGCATTGGCACTAACTATAAACGAGAGATATGATGAAGGAATAGAGTATTATGACATTGTTATTAATATGAATCCGGGGAATGAGTATTTAAGCTATGTTTATGCAGATAAAGCAAGTATTTTAGCTGATATAGGCAAATGGGAAGAGGCTATTGATTATTGTGATAAAGCTATTGAAATAAATCCGCAGCTCTCAAAGGCCTACACAGTCAAAAGTTTAGCTTTGGCAAATATGGGAAAAATTGAAGAAGCTCTTGAACAGTCCTATAAGGCAATTGAGTTGGACTCTGAAAATGCCGTTTACTATGGCAATAAAGCTTTTTTGTTAAATGAATTAGGAAGAAACGAAGAGGCTTTAGAAGCGATAAAAAAAGCAGAGGAAATTGATAATTACGTTAATACAGAAACTACTCTTAATATTTTAATAAATAAATCATTAATTTTAGCTGAACTGGAAAAGTTTGAAGAGTCTCTTGAAGTGACAGACAAAATAATCGGTATGGATGGAACCAACTATGAAGCATATGTAAACAGATGCTTTGCGTTATTAGGAATGGGAAAGTATAAAGAGGCGGTGGAAGCAGCAAATATTGCTATAGAGTTAGGTCCGGATAAGCCATTTGCATATTTAAACAGATCAATTGCTTTTGTTAATACGGAAGACTATGAAAAAGCAATTGAGGATGGAGAAACAGCAATTCAATTGGCAATAAATGATAATGATGAAGACATTATTTCTAAAGGATATATGATTATCGGAAATGCCTATACAGGAATACTTCAATATGACAAGGCAATAGAAATGTATCAAAAAGCCGCTGAATACAATGTGAATGACAGATTGTTAAGTGAAATAAATACAAATATGGGCAGAGCTTATTTTAAAAAAAATAATTTTGATGAAGCAATAAAATTTGCAGATATTGCAATTGAATTAAATGGGAAAGATGACAAGCCATATGTTGTAAAAGCTGAGGCTTTGCTGGGGGACGGTAAAAAGGAAGAGGCTATGGAAACTGTTTTAAAGGCTATAGAAATAAAGCCGGATAGTTTTTTGGCTTACAACAGTAAAGGATTGGTGCTGGAGAAATCAGGAGAATTAGAAGAAGCTCTTGTTGCTTTTGACAAGGCAATCGAATTGGATTCATATAATAAGATAACTGATTTGGTAGAAGAAAATAAAATGAGAGTGGAAAGAAAAATAAAAATGAGAAAAGCATCTGCCCTTTTTGTAGTGTTTCCCCTGGTATTTATTATTTTAGCAATTGTGATAATTACTAAAATAAAGAAAACGGGTATGGAAGTTTAAGGTGGTATTCCATTCTGCATAAACGTTATAAAAGGAATTATCTTTATTAAATAAGGGAATATTAAAAATTTAAAGAATACAGTCTTGAATTATTGATAAAACCTCTATATAATTTAAGAAGCGAAAGGGAATGTTTTGTAAAAAAATGTACAATACTGTTTTTGTAAGATTTTAAATTGTAGAACATAATAAATTTTATAAAATAAATAGGAGGATTAGAAATGAAATTTGGTTATTTTGACGATATGAACAAAGAGTATGTTATTACTCAGCCTAACACGCCATATCCATGGATTAATTATCTGGGAACGCAGGAATTCTTCTCATTGATTTCAAATACCGCCGGTGGATATTCATTTTACAGGGATGCAAGATTAAGACGTATTACAAGATATAGGTATAATAATGTGCCGATAGACATGGGAGGACGTTATTTTTACATATATGATAACGGCGATTTCTGGTCTCCCGGATGGTCACCTGTTAAAAAAGAACTTGAGAGCTATGAGTGCAGACATGGATTGGGATATACAAAAATTAAAGGAAAAAGAAACGGAATAAGCAGTGAAGTTACATTTTTTGTTCCTCTAAATTATAATGGTGAAGTACAAAAAGTAGTACTAAAAAATGAGTCTTCAGAAAACAAAAAGATAACACTGTTTTCATTTATCGAGTTTTGTCTGTGGGATGCACAGGATGATATGACCAACTTCCAGAGAAATTTCAATACTGGTGAAGTTGAAGTTAAGGACTCTGTTATATACCACAAAACTGAGTATAAAGAGCGTAGAAATCACTATGCATTTTACTCTGTAAATGAAAAGATAACTGGATTTGACAGTGATAGAGAAAGCTTTATAGGACTTTATAATGGTTTCGATGCACCTGATGCAGTTGTAAACGGAAAGTCTAAGAATTCTGTTGCAGACGGATGGTCACCAATAGCATCTCACAGCATTGATGTTGAGTTAAAGCCAGGTGAACAAAAAGACTTTGTGTTTATATTAGGTTATGTTGAAAATGAACAAGATGAGAAATGGGAATCAAAAGGTGTAATAAACAAAAAGAAAGCTATTGAAATGATAGATAAATTTAAAACATCGAAAGATGTGGACAAGTCTTTAGAAGAACTAAATAAGTATTGGGACGACCTTCTTTCAAAGTACAATCTTGAAAGTCATGATGACAAATTAAACCGTATGGTTAATATATGGAATCAGTATCAGTGCATGGTTACATTTAACATGTCAAGAAGTGCATCATATTTTGAGTCAGGTATAGGAAGAGGAATGGGCTTTAGAGACTCAAATCAGGACCTTTTAGGATTTGTTCACCAGATACCTGAAAGAGCAAGAGAAAGACTTTTAGATCTTGCTGCTACACAGCTTGAAGATGGTGGTGCGTACCATCAGTATCAACCTCTTACCAAGAAAGGTAATAATGAAATTGGTGGAAACTTTAATGATGACCCACTATGGTTAATCATGGCAGTTGCTGCATATATCAAGGAAACTGGAGATTATTCAATACTAGATGAAATGGTTCCATTTGACAATGATGAAAGTAAAGCAGATACAATGTTTGAACATCTTAAGAGATCTTTTTATCACGTTGTAAACAATTTAGGACCTCATGGACTTCCTCTAATAGGAAGAGCAGACTGGAATGACTGCTTGAACTTAAACTGCTTCTCAAATGAGCCGGGCGAATCTTTCCAGACTACTACAAGTAAGGATGGTAAGGTTGCAGAATCTGTTATGATAGCAGGTATGTTTGTATACATTGGGGATGACTTTATTAGATTATGTAAATACAAAGGTTTTGAGGATGAGGCTGAAGCTGCAAAAGGCCATATTGAAAATATGAAGAAGGCTATAATGGAGCATGGATATGATGGAGAATGGTTCCTAAGAGCATATGACGACTTTGGAAGAAAAGTTGGAAGTAAAGAAAATGAAGAAGGTAAGATATTCATTGAATCTCAAGGCTTCTGCGTAATGGCTGGACTTGGACTTGAAGACGGAAAGGCATTAAAGGCAATGGATTCAGTTAAAAAATATTTGGATACGCCTTATGGATTGGTTCTTCAAAATCCAGCGTTTACAAAATACTATATTGAATATGGTGAAATATCCACATATCCTGCTGGATATAAAGAAAACGCAGGAATTTTCTGCCATAACAATGCATGGATTATTTGTGCAGAAACTGTTCTAGGCAGAGGAGATATGGCATTTGAATACTATTCAAAGATTGCTCCTGCATATACTGAAGAGTTTAGTGAAATACACAGACTTGAGCCATATGTATATGCTCAGATGATTGCAGGTAAAGATTCTAAACGTCATGGTGAAGCAAAGAACTCCTGGCTTACAGGTACAGCAGCCTGGAACTTTGTAGCAATATCCCAGTGGATACTTGGAATAAAACCGGGTTTTGACGGACTTGAAATTGATCCATGTATTCCAAAGGATTGGGATGGATATAAAGTTTCAAGATGGTACAGAGGTTCAAATTATGTAATTACAGTGAAAAATCCTGATCATGTTTCAAAAGGTGTTAAGAAAGTAATTGTAGACGGAAAGGAAATAGAAGGCAATACGCTTCCGGTATTTAATGACGGTAAGGAACATGCTGTAGAAGTAATTATGGGCTAAAAATTAAAGAATAATAAAAAAGACAAGGGCATTATACTCTTGTCTTTTTTTTGTGTGCCCAGCATGGGCAACAACTTGGTGGTGAAAGTCCACTACGGGCTTGGTAGTAGGAACCGTTAGCCAAGAGCAAGGGTGTCCACGGCGACG
>FZPS01000049.1_pt380 | contig 19326 bp, 17 predicted proteins | sample 1817821 | NCBI WGS metagenome assembly FZPS01 (sample SAMEA104158645, study PRJEB21678) | metagenome | place: Germany | collected 2015-04-21
TTACTAGAAAACACCTTGGGCAGCTAACTCAACTGCCTCTTTTAATTTCATATACCCGATGGTCTGCTGCATCTTTTGATATTGTGCTTGCTCCAATGCATAGGCTTGCTGTTCATATTGAAGTTGACTAATCTGTCCCCACTCGTATCGTAATGTCATTTCTCTCCATTGTTTTTCTGCTAATTCATAGGCTTCTATACTATGGTATAAACTTTCCAAAGCTTTTTTATATTGATCGTATAACTGCCTTACTCCTTGTTCCATCTGATAAGCCTGATCCTTTGTCTCTAGATTGGTTTGCTCTGTTTCCAAGGCGGCTACTTGGTATTCTGAATCTTCTTCTTTATAGGCCTCTTGGATCTTCTTTTCATATTCCTCTTGGATTTCTTGATTCCGTTGAATCATTTTAAATTGTAAACTATTTTCTTTGAATTTTTTTACTACATCAGAAACTCCCTTAACTCTGGCTCCATAGGTTTGAGGAAGAGAAAGAACAAAGGTGACCTCTTGCTCTAATGGGATGTCTAACTTTCTTTTCAGGTTATCATAAGCCATATGAATTTGCATATCCATAGTCTTTAACTGTACATTCACTTCCTGCAGCTGATTTTCCAATTGTTCTATGGCTCTCTCTGTAGTAAGGTTTAAATCCTTTTTTACCTTTTCAACCTGCAACTTTTGCTGTAATAATTGTTTGTTTTTTTCCAATAACTCTTTTTGCTTTTCTAAAAGCAAAAGATCCCAACAATCTTTTTGAAAATTACTTTTTAATTGAGCCAAATCTTGTTTTCGTTTATGCTCTGCCTGCTCTACCTGTAAAACCAACTGCTCGGATGCTTTTAATAAATTACCTTCCTGTTTTAAGGCTTGTTGATAAGCTTTTTTGGTTCCATCATAAGTATGTAACGACCAATGGAACTCTTGAAAAGCTACTTCTTCTGCTTGGCTTCCTGTAGATGTATTTAAATATTCCTTTTCATAATAATTTCGACTGTCTTCCGCCGAACGAAGGCGTGCTTTTGCTGCTCTAGCTTGATCTTTGGCTTTTTGATACGCATCTAAGGTTTCTTTATGTTGTTTTTTTAGTAATTGTTCTTGAATGTGAATCTTAGCCATATCGGGCCTTTGCTCTAGATATCGCTTCATCATCTGTTCTTCTGTTAAAGTTAAAACAGATTCTCCATAAACCATGGTACTAAAAAATAGGGTAAAACAAAATAGTACCATCATCCCTCTTCTAAAAGTCTTTTTCATTTCTCTGCTCCACTCCTTTACTTGTGGTTTTGTTTATATGGACGTATTGGAAATCATAAAAAAATCTAGAAATCAATGATGTTTTTTATTATACCATAATTCACCATTGATCTCTAGATATTTTGAAAAAATAGAAATACGTAAATCTTTATATGATTTTTTTATATTCTTTGGTATTATTGTTGCTTAAACATAAACCATAACTGATCTTTTTCTTGTCCGCTTTCATCTTTAGGAATTGTTTGGTTGTATTGTTCTAAGTTATCTGCAGGTTCTCCTAAAACCCAGCTCTCATTTAGCTTTGTACCATCCAACCAAATAGCTGGTTTTCCTTCTGCATCCGCATGGTTACTCTTTCCTTGAATAGTAAGCTTAGGATTTGTATCTACACCTTCTCCTTTGGATACTTCAATACCACCAAATTCATTTCCTTCTGTAACAATATTATTAACCGTTACTGTGGCACTATTTACTAATATACCTGCATTGGTATTTTTAACTGTTACATTTTCTAATACTACTTCTTTTGCTTTGTAAACTTGAATGGCATACTCTCCAACATCCCATCCACCTGCAGTAGTATTAGGTCCTACAATTGTAAGATCTTTTAATTTTGCTTTATTTCCATTCTCTTGGATTAAAACTGCCGCTTTACCTGCTACTTTTCCAGTAATAACTTTATTTGCTGTTTCGTCAGTTCCACGTAGAACCAATTCTCGGTTAATTATCAATTGATCAGTCAAAGTAATGTCTGCTGTCAAAAGAATATTTTTTACTTCTACATTTGCAACTGCTGCTTTTAATTCACTTTCAGTGGCTACTTTTGTTACTTTTACTAAGGCTTTTTGTGCTGTCTCTAAGTCTACCCTTGCTTGATCCACTTCTGCCTGCGTAGCATTTCCCTTTGTTGCTACTGCTTTTATTGTCATTAATGTAGCTTGAAAAACTTCCCAACTTTCTTGTGTGTACTCGTCAGCTTTTAAAGCATCAGCTGCTGCAATAGCATCTTTTAATGCAGATATGTTAACTAATTCTTTTACTTTATTACCTAACTCTGTTACTGCATTATCGATTTCTGTTTGTTTATTACTCTCTTTTAAAATCTTTTTTGCTTGAGTTAAATAAGTTTTTAAAGCTGTTACGCTATCTACCGTATAATTCAATTCTTTTTCCCCTGCAATAAGAGCCTCGACTTCTTTAATTTTGTTATCTAAATTTATTTTGTTTACTGGGTCATTCCGTATCTATCCTATTGGATTTCGACCGGTCCACACCGTACGTGCGACTTTCATCGCATACGGCGTTTCATCGACAAAAAACTTTTTTTGCCGACTGGGTTCCTTCGCTCCCATACGTTTTCCCCTCCCTCCTTGTTACCAAAGAGGTCCTAACGGCATATGATCTACACTACTATGAACCCGCTGAGCCCGTATATTCTTCTTCGAATCTACTTATCCTCCAAATATACAGCATCAAACGTTCCGCTCTGCCTATCCCTGTTTTTGATTCCCTTAGGCTTCCACTAGCCATGTAAGAAGAACCAGTTTAATAGCCTAATTGTACTGATTCCGCCTATATTATCGAAATATTTTCTTGAATATATCGATCCATATTGAGCTGAAGACGACAAAAGCAATATGGATTACCTTACACCGCTTTATCATGGATTCATATCTGTTAGCCATAGGAATCTTTTAAGGAACCCCGCACTGGACTTTCACCAGTTACGACTTCACCTGGCTTCATGAATATACGTAAGTAGGCGTATGCTCATGCAGGAGGATTAGGTTCAAGACCATTGGCTATTGTCTTGGATCAGAATTTCACTGATCAAATCAGCAAAGCAGTTAGAGATTTTTAGAGATGTCCGGTATAGCAAAAGGGGAATGTCGTTCTGACATCCCCTTTTTGCTTTTTTATCTCCGTTCTTTTCACTAAGAGGAACCTTAGCTTATAGAACAACGTTTCGCACTTTTATTATTCAACTACTTTTACTGTTGCTTCTACGCTCTTTTCCATTACTAATTTATTTCCAGCGTCATCAGTTACACCTGTTTCACCGTAACTAACTGTAATAACTTCACCAATATCTCCTAATTCACCTTTAACTACAAAAGTTGCAACTTCTTTAGCGTCGTCAAATACTGGTCTATCTTCAATTGTTCCACCAGCTACTACAAAACTCTTACTTGAGAAAGTAGCTTCATCCATCTTTTCACTAAATTTAATTGTTAATGTTACGTCTACTTTGTCTTTACTGTCCTTTTCAGAATCAGCTTTTGAAATTGTCGCTTTAACTTCTGTCACTTCTGGAGCTACTTCATCTTTAAAAGTAATAACATTTCCATCTTTTAATGTTATTCCTTTCACACCAAAAGAGTTTGTAATTTCATCAAGTTTATCCATTGTAATTTCTACATTTTTTGCATCTGTAGCAAATTTATTGTCTTTTGGAAGTTTAAATTCTACTACGGTTACACCTGATTCTTCTTTGTCAGTAAAATCAAATACATCTATATCCTTAACACCAACTTTAATTTTAAAGTTTTTCTCAGTAAGACCTGATAATAAATCATTGAATTTTATTTTCAAATCTCTTGTAGATGTTGCTACAGCTTTTTCAACTTTAACTTCGTTAGTACTTGAAACTTTTGTTGAAATTGCCTTTGTTTGAGGTGTAATAGTATTACCTAATAAATCTTTTACATTAATTACTTGAAGTTTAGGGCTTTTAGCTTTTTCTATTGCTTGATATAATGTTTCTGCTTGATCATTTGTTAAAGGTATTCTTACTCTACTACTTACATTATCATAAGAAGGAGCTTCTGTTAAGATCGTTGCTTCTTCTCCAACAACAATTAAGTAGTTAGATGCTACAAGAGCTGTTTCAGAATCAACATCTTTATTAAATCTTACAAACAAATCTTTTTTACTAAAATCTTTTTCTTTCTTTCTGTCTAGATTGTAGTATACTTCTTCTACCTTGGGTTTAGATTTATCAGTTATTTCAACTAACTCAGAATGTAAGGAAAGTTCATTTTTATTTACTGTAGTATCTTTTACATCTTTAATACTAACTGTAACTGTTTTTCCAGCTAATTCCTTGTTTAATGTTACGATAAATTCTTTATCTACTTCTTTATCAATCTTACTAATCAATAATCCACTAATCTTCTTACCATTTTCATCTAATACTTCAATATTATCTTTTTCGAAAGTAACAGACTTTGTGAAAATTACTTTTAACTTATTTGCTGCTTCTACTTTAATTTCTTTTACTTCTGGTGCTGTCTTATCAGCAGCTACGCTAATCATAAATTCTTGATTACCTAAAGCGTTACCCCAGTTATCTTTGATTTCTTTTCCAAGGATACCTAAGTTAGTACCCCCTGCTGGAATCGCTTTACCCTCTGTACCTACATAGAAATATACAAATACTTTTGTTACAGAGTCTGTAGTTTTAACAGTGTTAACTCCATCAGCTTTTGCTTTTGGATAAATATCTTCTGCTTTCCAAGCATTAAAAGTATGATAGAATTTGTCTTTTGTTAATCCTTTTACAGGCTTATCAAATTCAACTACTACATATTCTTGTTCTGCTTTTACTACAGTAGCAACAGGAGGATTTGTATCTTTTGCATATACAAAACTTAGTGTATTCACTATATTTTTGTATTCAGCATAATCTTCAAAACCTGTTACCTTCACTGTATATTCTTTATCTTCTACAAAATTGGAATATACATTAACTGTTGCTTTGTTTCCTTCTACAGTAGCACGGCTACCTAAGTTTGCTTTATCTTGTTTTACTTCTACTGTACCTGCCTTTGCAATAGGTTCAGAGAAAGTTAAAACAACTTGACGAGGTCCTGTTACAGCTACATCTAATACTTCAGGTAAAGTAGCATCAAAAGCTTTGAATTTTTCTTCTGTTTTTGCCATTGTATTACCTTCAGCATCTTTTACATTTTCAACAATCAATGTGTACTCTTTTTGGTTTCCTAAGTTACCATCTAATGTAATAACAGCTGTTACTCCGTCTTCTTTTAAAGCAACGCTACCTTTATTGTCTTTTACTTTTACGTTAGCGTCTGTAACTGTGTCAGCATCTACTGCTTTGTTAAATGTAACATAAACTTCTTTTAAGTTATCTGCTACTACAGATGCGATTGCTAAATCTTCTCCTGTTGTAACTTCTTCTAATAATGCGATAAGATCTGCATCACCAGATTTGATTACTTGGTCTTCTGTAACTTTTTCATCAGCAATTAATTTTTCTAATAAAGTTACATCAGAATCTTTTTCAGATGCAAATAATGCATTGTAGGATACACCTACTAATTGATCTCTGATAGCAGCTTTATCAGCAGCTAATACATCAGCTAAGCTTAATAATCCAGCTTCGTATGCCATTTCAGGAGCTTGTGCATAGTTTTCACCATTGATATCATATCCTAAAGCTCTTAATAAGAATGTAGCATATTGTTGAAGAGTTACTTTTTCTACTACTCCAAACTCAGTAGCACTGTTACCAACGGTAATTCCTTCTTCATATGCTTTTGCAATGAAAGGTTTTGCCCATGCATAGTCACCACTAAGTTCTTTGTCTTTGAATGGGATTTCTGCTGTTGCGTCTGCGTCCCATCCTAATAATCTAATTACCATCGTTACTGCTTCAGCACGATTCATATCGTTTTCTAATCTAGGTTCAAACTTATCAGGGTTTGCACCTTTAAATAACCCAAGATCAAATAAAACTTCTGCTTTTTCTTGGTTTTGCACTACGGTTTGAGCAAATGCAAATGTCATGCTAGAAAGCACCATTGCAACTGTTAACACGAGTGCAAGAACTTTTTTAAAGTTCTTCATATAAATTCTCCTCCTTTTATAGATTGCCTTTTTATTTTGTTGTGGCTAGCAAAGTCTATGTAGGTACTTCACCACGCCTCGATACAACATGATTATAGCACCACATTTTTTACCAGTCAAGGATCAGCTCCCATATGTAACAATAATGTAATAATGATGGAGCCTAGTATGACTTTCCATGCCACAGACGTATTGTCATTATATAGTATTTTTGACTTGGTTGCAAGTCCCATTTCCATTTGTAATATATTCGTAATATAAGAAATAGAGAGCCCATCGGCTCTCTATTTCTTAGCTAATACTTGGCTTAGTTGATAAATACTTTTGGTCAACTCTTCCAACTTGGATTCCACCCGAACTAATAAATAGATGGATAGAACCATAGGAAAACCATAGTTGCCAATCTGACTTATAAACCCTTCCACGTCTTCCTCCTTTCTCCATCACTGGATATCAACTCTCATAAAATGAAATTAGAAGTAAGCTCGTATATTCACTCGAAAATACAGTCGGAATAGACGAGTGATATATGAGCTTACTAGAATCTTAACGTAGAGATATAAATCTTAGATTGCAATTTCTTCCACTGTTTGGGTCACAAATCGTGCTTTATCCTTGGCTGCCACTGCTCCTTTATTGGAAGCAAACAATCGTTTAGCTACGATTTCATCCATGACAGTACTGATCTCACTTTCTGTTAGGTTCTCTTTTAAATCCCCTAAAGAAAGGGTCATGGCAGAACCATCTTGGGTTTTAAAGATCATCTGTAAGATCTTTTTTTCCATGTATCTCACCTCCTTCTTCTTTCTTTATTTTTTACCTTACTCTTGGATCAATTGACTTTCTACCACTTTTACGATTTGTTCTGTAGGCTTATTTTGCAAGCTGTTAATGGCTTCTCCTACAGTGAGCAACTCTTCATCTGTGACATCTAGTCGGCAGTTTGAAAAAGTTTTAGAACCTTTTTCATACTTTAACTGCAGCTTGGTTTTTAAAGCATCGGAAACAACTGCCATCTTTACTCCCTCCTTTCTGTTTTGTGATTCACCTATTAGATAGGAGAAAAAAGAAAATTTTTACCCCTAATTTTTAATTTTTTATGTTCATTTTTACATTCATGCAAAAAACCTCTGCCTATATTCATAGACAGAGGTTTTTTCTTGTTTTTTATTATAAAAGTTGATTTAATTTTGTTTCTAATTGAGCTTTGGGTACAGCTCCCATGACTTGATCCACTAATTCTCCATTTTTAAAGAAGAGTAAAGTAGGTACACTCATGATACGATACTTAGCAGCCAATTCCCCAGCTTGGTCTACATCTACCTTAAACACTTTGGCTTTTCCTTCCATTTCTTCTGCTAGCTGATCGATAACGGGTGCGATCATTTTACAAGGTCCACACCAAGTAGCATAAAAGTCCACTAGTACAGGTTGATCTGCATCTAAAACTTCCGTTTGAAAGTCTACATTTTGAAGATGTTTTGCCATTTTAATCTCTCCTTTTTGGTTTTTCTAAAATACATACTGCCATCTTTACGAAACCTTCTTTCAATCCTGGAATACGAGCAAAAGGTGTAAGGAAGGAACGTAAAGGTACTTCTTTATAGTATGCTGGATGAAAAGAAGTTTTTTTGATCAGTTGGTTAAATCGTTTTAGGGTCATTTTATTAATATAAGAAAAATATTCTTTTCCCTCTGAATCTTGAGAGATTCGAAAAGCAATTCGTTCTTGTCCGTCGGGTAAATCTTTAACCAACTGTTTATAGGTTTGAATTAGGGTGTCCTCGCCAAAAAACAGATGTATCCAAGGAAATCCCATGGCATCACTAAGATGGGCTCCATAAGGATGATAATAGGGTGGAAAGTTAACGTATAGTTTTCCTCCTGGTTGTAGCACTCGATAACATTCATGAAGAACGGCTAATGGATCATCTACATGTTCCATGGCATCATTCATAATAACTGTGTGAAAGGTATTCTCTTCCATGGGCAGGGCTGCTCCATCCCCTAAAACAAAGCGAAAGTGATCTTGTAAGTTTTTTTCTTTGGCTAATTGTTCTGCTTTTTCTTTGTAATAAGGAACTACGTCTAACCCTACTACCTCTTTTGCTCCAAGAGAAGCATAATATAAGGTTTTACCTGCAGCACCACATCCGATGTCCAATACCTTTTTATCCTGGAACATATCTTTGGGATTGGTATAGGCTAAATAAAACTTTATGGTGTCCTCTCCTTTTTCAAACTGCCATTGAGCATAGGTTTTTTCCCCTGTGTTTTGGAGATTAAAAGGATGAACAGGTAAAGGAAAGAGTCGATTGATTCCTTTGCAGAGGGTGACTGAAAATCCCATAATCTTTTTCCTTTCCATTGATCAAACAAATAAGTTATTGGTATTACTTTTTATAATCAGTGATTTCTACTTTTTCCATGATAACAGGTTTTACTGGTTTATCGTTTGCATCTACTTCTACTTCTGCAATGGCATCAACCACGTCCATTCCTTCAAACACTTGACCAAATACAGTGTGGCGTCCATCTAACCAGTAAGCCCCTCCATATTGCTTATATCCTTCTACCACATCTTCCGGAAAACCTTGTTTTTCACCGGCTTGTTCCATCTGTTGGATAATGTCTGTTGTCACATCTGTTCCTTGAACAATAAAAAACTGACTGCCATTGGTGCCTGGTCCACTATTGGCCATGGACAGTGCTCCTTTAAAATGACGATAGTTCACATGAAATTCATCTTCAAAGGGTTCACCCCAAATACTTTCTCCTCCCATACCTGTACCTTCTGGATCGCCCCCTTGGATCATAAAGTCTGAAATAACACGATGGAAGGTAACTCCATCATAATATCCATTGGTGGCATGGGTTTTAAAGTTTTCAACCGCTTTAGGAGCTACTTTAGGGAAAAAACGCACTTTGATTGTACCATGGTTGGTCGTAATAACAGCGATTTCTTCACCTTCTGCTGGTGGTTGTATCGGTACCATCACATTCTCTCCTTTTGTCTTTTTACATCCTGTTGCTACAAGGAGGAGTAGGGATATTGTTAGCATCAAGATGGTTAATGGTTTTTTCAAGATGATTCCTCCTTTTAAAGTATACTTTGCTAGTATACCACATCTTCCTATTTTCATGAAGAATTTTTATAATCCGATTCTTTCTTTGATCTCCACCACATCACTCCAGTTTTTGGCGGTGCGTTTTTCGATATCCCTTGTATCTCTCTTTAGCATGGCTACTTCTTGCTCGATCCTTTTTGTACTTCCTTCTATTTTTATTAGGCGAATATTCATATTGTCTTGTTCTGCTCTCATGACTTCTTTCGGATGTTCTAAGGCTCCCAATAACTGAGTATGCTCTTGCTGTGTAGTTTTAATGTTATTAGTATCTGTCTTCATGTCCCTCATATCTTGTTGCATTTCAGTTAATATGGCTAGTATTTTTTCTTCCATCTTCTCACCCTTTCTTGCAGACTTTTTATAGGCTTATTGTAACCTATCTAGAATGAGGATGCAATCCACTTTGCTCCATAAATTTTTGAAATGCTTTTTGTCCTTGTTGGTTTTGTTTGTATACGCCTGCATCTTGTAAAACTTGTGCAAATTTGATCCCTACCTCTTTTTGTACAATGGCTTTTGCTTGTTTTTCATCCAGTCCTGTACCGTAGATTTCTATGAGTTCTTTTGCCCATAAGCGATGTTTTTCTAACTGTTTTTGTTCTTCTGTTGAAAAAGTATTCCATGTGGTTTTTCCTGTTAAAAGATCTTGGACCCTTTCAAGTTCTGTGGCCAATCGTCCTGGAAGTACAGCCAATCCCATAACTTCAATTAAGCCAATGTTTTCTTTTTTGATATGGTGCAAATGTGGATGTGGATGAAAAATACCATCAGGATATTGTTCTGTCCTTCGGTTGTTCCGAAGAACTAAGTCTAATTCATACTCTCCTTTTTCATTGACCCGTCCAATGGGGGTAATGGTATTGTGAGGTATGGATTGGTCTCCTTCTTGGGTATAGGCTAAGATATCTACAGATGGATCACTGTATTCTCTCCATACTTGAAGAATATGATAAGCCAACTGAATGAGTGATTCTTTATCCTTACTTTGTAATCGGATAACCGATAAAGGCCAATGAACAATGCCAGCCTGCACCTTCGGATACTGAGGATGTTGGTATTTTTGGATCATGGGTGCTACTTCCATGGGAAAACAATGACGTCCTCCTTGAAAATGATCATGGCTTAGGATGGAACCTCCTACAATGGGTAAATCTGCATTGGAACCTACAAAATAATGAGGAAACTGACTTAGAAAATCTAAAATCCGAATAAAGGTTTTTTTAGTAATCTGCATAGGCACATGATCTCCATGTAAAAGAATGGAATGTTCATTGTAATAAACATAGGGCGAATACTGAAGATACCAATCCTCTTGATCCAAAGTTAAAGGAATGATCCTGTGATTTTGTCTTGCTGGATGGTTGATTCGTCCTGCATAGCCTACATTATCAATACAGAGAAAACATTGAGGATATTTCCCTTTAGGAGCTACCTTAGCAGCTGCAATTTCTTTTGGATCTTTTTCTGGTTTGGATACATTAATGGTGATTTCCAATTCTCCAAAATCAGTAGAGACTTTCCAATATTTATTGTTAGCAATCCGATCCATGCGAATATAATTAGAAGCTTGGGAAAGTTGGTAAAAATAATCAGTGGCTTTCTCCATACTTTCCTTTTCTGCCTTTTGATAAAAGGTTCGAACGACTTCTGATTGTCTCGGCATTAAAAGTCCCATAACACGAGCGTCAAATAAATCTCTTTGAGTCGTCGTATGATCGGGGATGAGTCCAGCATCTACTGCATAATCCAATAAAGGATTTAAAATGGACATGGGACTGCTGAGGGGTTTTTGTTCTTCTTCTGTTAGATTTCCTTGGTAAGGTTCTGATAAATGAAATAAATCCAACAAAGCATTCCGTACTGGAATTACATCTTCTTTTTCTAGCAATTGATGATGCTGTCCGTAAATTAATAGTCTTTCGATGTCTTTTGCTGGGTGGTACGCAATGATTTCTCTCGCTCCTTGCCCCACTTCTGCAATATAAAATTCAGGTTTAAGTCCTGTTTTCTTTTCATAATTGATTCCTACTTGTTGAATAAATGTGGGAATGGCTTCTTCTTTTACAATGCTGATGGTACAGCCACCAAAACCAGCTCCCGTCATACGAGAACCAATAACACCTGGAACCTTCCAAGCTTCTTCCACCATGGTATCTAATTCTACTCCTGTTACTTCATATAAATCCCGAAGGGAAACATGGGATTCGTTCATGAGTTTACCAAAGGTTTGTACATCTCCTTGGTTTAATTTTTCTACAGCTTGCTGTACTCGTATGTTCTCATAAACCGCATGGGTTGCTCTTTTTTGATGGATCGGATTTTGGATCCGATTTTTATGTTGTTCAAAGGTTTCTATATCAAGTTCACCTAAAGATTGAATGTTTAATTCTTTTTGCAGATCTTCTAAGGCTGTTTCACATTCACTTCTTCGTTCATTGTATTTGGAATCAGCCAACCCTCTACGTTTCTTGGTATTGGCAATGATGAGTTTGGCCCCTTGCAGTTGAAGGGGAACATATTGATAATCTAACGTACTACAATCCAATAAAATAGCATGATCTACTTTTCCCATCCCTACTGCAAACTGATCCATGATCCCAGAATTCACACCTACAAAATGATTTTCTGCCTTCTGAGAAATTTGAATCATATGGATCATACTCATTTTACAATCAAAAAGGGCATTTAAGAAAACAGCTGTTACTACTTCTATCGAGGCAGAGGATGATAATCCTGCTCCATTTGGAATATTACCAGCGTATAAAATATCCAGTCCCCCTAAAGTACAGCCCGCCTCCTGAAAATATTTAATTACACCTTTCGGATAATTGATCCAATCATGCTCTGGATTATATTCAATAGAGTCTAAGGATAGTTGTTGCTGATAGGAAAAATTAGTAGATGCAAAACGAAGTACTTGATCTTCTCGTTTTCGTACAAGGGCATAGGTACCAAAATTAAGGGCACAAGGAAATACCTTTCCGCCATTGTAGTCAATATGTTCTCCTATCAAATTGACTCGACCGGGAGCAAAAAAAGCCCGAATTTCTTCTGCTTCATTTCCTTCTCTTGTACCATACCTCTCTTTAAATTGCTGTTTTAATTTTTGTAGATCCATACTATCATCCTTTCTTTCTATATTGATTGGTGGATTCACGAATAATCAATTGGGTTGGAATGGTGATTTTTTGATAAACCACATCTTCTTGCTCTTGTTTCATTATGGTAAGCAATCGATGGGCAGCTGTCTTCCCTAATTCATACATATTTTGTTCTACGGTGGTCAGCCTAGGGCTACTTAACTCTGCCATTAAGGTATTATCAAATCCAATAATCGAAAGATCTTGGGGTACTTTTTGTCCTGCTTCTTTGGCTCCTTGGATGGCACCTAATGCCATCCAATCATTACAAGCAAAAAGGGCCGTGGGAGGATCCGGTCTTTGAAGTCGCTCATAAACCACCTGTCGGCTCATATTTACAGATTCCATGCTATTTCCTTCTTGAATCAATAAAATAGAATTTTCTTCTACGGTTTTATGAGATTGTTTCATTACTTCAAGATAAACCTCTTCTTTCAAATCATAAGAATAGCTATTACCTCCTCGTAAAAAAGCAATCTTTTTATGTCCTAATTGGATCAAATACCTCAAAGCTTCATAGGTCCCCATTTCTTGATCACTGAGAATAAAATTACAACGAACTCCTTTATGTTCACCATTAATCAAAATCAAAGGATGTTCTTTTGCGACCCCTTCAAAAAAACCATTATCTATATTTTCTTTTCGTGGATCCATAACAATTAACCCATCAACTCTTCGATCCAGAAGGGTTTTTACCATCTTTTTTTCTTCTTGTGGATTTCCTTCTGTATCACATAAAAACAAAGTAAACCCTTTTTTCTTTAAATGCTTTTCAATTCCTTTAATGACAGCAGGAAAGAAAAGGTTTGCTATCCCAGGTACAAGCACCCCTACTGTAAGAGTTTGATTGATAATGAGCCCTCTTGCTAAGGGATTGGGAGTAAAATTAAGTTTTTGAATGGCTTCTTCTACTTTTTTCTTGGTTTCTTCTTTAACTGGATAATTTTTATTGATTACCCTTGAAACAGTTGTAATGGATACACCAGCTTCTTTCGCCACATCTTGTATGGTAACTTTCATAAAACCCTCCTTATAGAAAACCTTTTCTATTTTCATTATAACAATGATTTCATTTTTTTTCAATACGGATGGGGATCCGTTCTGTCTTTTTGAACTATTTTTTATTGTTTTTAGAAATAACTCAAAAAGACAGACTAAGATTACTTTTATTAACAATCGTCGCTCATAATAAAAATACATTTTCCTTCTTTAGATAACTGTTCAGCGAGGGATAATAGCTCTTGGAAAATAGAAACGAGTTGGGTGGATAACGTTTTTGCTTTTTTTAATTGTTCCATGGCTTCTTGCCGATTTTGGCTTTGGATCCCTTTCTTTACATCTTCTGCTGTTTGGTGTAATATCCGGTGAATTTCATCAATGCTTGCCCACTGTTCTTGTATCATTGGATTTTGAGGAGTAATGGCATGGTAGTACTGTCCAAATTTACACTTGGTATCATCCGTCTGAATGGGTTGAATATTCATTTTTTGTACCATTCTTTCTAAAGATTGAACCCATTCTTGATGTGCTTTTATGGCTTTTTCAAAAATCCTACGAAAATCTTCGTTAGTCAAATAGTAGGAAGGGTGTACAGCTAACGTACCTGCCTGATGGGTTACTTTTTCTACTCCACCATAAACTTCTTTTAAGCCATCCACCATACCTAAAAGGTCATTTCCTACCTCCACCAATCGATTCGACACTTCTGTTACTTCTTGGGATTTGGCTGTTGCTTCTTCCATAGCCTCATACACTTGTTGATTGCTTTGGGTCAATTCTTTTGAGTGAGTTGTCACATCTGCAATCTGTTGAACAATATTTTGGACATGAGATTGGTTACTTCCCATGGACTCTCTCAAAATTTGAACTGCTTTTTCTAAATGCTGTACTCCTTGGGTAGTATTTTCTACTCCTTTATCACTCTTATAGGATGCATCTTGCATTTTTTCTAAAAACCCACTTAAATTTTCCAAAAGTTGTTTTGTATCATCAGATAATTTACGTATTTCTTCTGCAACCACAGCAAAACCTTTCCCTGCTTCCCCTGCTCTTGCCGCCTCAATGGATGCATTGAGAGCTAAAAGATTGGTTTGTTCTGCAATATGAGCAATCCCCCCTAAAGTATCAGCTACATTTTTAGAACTTTCAATAAAGGTTTGAACATCCTGTCTCATGGTAATTGCTTCTTGATTCATTTGTTGTAACTCTTTTGTTATGTCTTCTACCATTTCTACTGCTTCATGGGTATTGGTTTCGATATCTTGAGTCGAACCCGATACGTTTCGTATGATGTTAAATACTCCGGTGGATGTAGATACAATTTGATCTTGACTAGTAGAAATCTCCTCAAACGACAAAGCCATATCCTGAATCAGTTCATTTAAGACTTGAATACTACTATGAATAACATCTGCCTCATGGTTTAGTTGAACGTCAAAAACCCCAAGCTGACCCGCTACCCCAAAAATATTTCGAAGCAGATTACGAATGGTTTCTTGGGTCTCTAGCTGTTGCTTTTGTTGTAAAGTTTCCTCTTCCTTCGGTTTTCTACTTTTAAAAAACACAAACATGCCCCCTTCTCTTTACTATCGATATACATCCATATCTTCTTTCCTTATTATAATTTATTTTTATTGAAAAAGAAAACCATTTTTACCTAACTTAAATTCTTTCTTCCAACCATTGAAGAAGAATTTGATGGATAATCCCTTTTTCTGGTTCATGAAGAAGTTCATGATAACAACCCAAACAAAGCTTAAGGGTTTTGTCCTGAGAAGTCATCCGTTCAAAAGCATACTGGGAATGTTCATAAGGAATGACCTTATCTTCTGTCCCATGAAGAATCAAGCAAGGCAACGTATATTCTACAAAAGAAGTACCGGCCATAGTTATGCCTCGATAGAGAAACTCATGGAAAAATCCCATGGTAGAATATTCTAGTTTATAAGGGTCTTCTTTTCGCAACTGAATGTATTCTTTATCTCTACAAGTAATCCCATGAAAAATACGGTGTAGCTTTGCATCCGAAAACGTTCGAAGTACTTTTTCATAGACTTGGGGAGAAATTTGATGCAGCCCCCATGGTGGTCCCCAGGCTGGTCCTATAAACATCTGCCCCTGAAGATGCTTCGGATACTGTATGGCATAAAGAAGGCTAATTAACCCTCCCATACTATGTCCTAAGGTATATAAGGGAGCTTGGGGATATTCATCTTGAATTCGTTGTACTAAAGCATGAAAATCCTTTAGAAAATATTCAAACTTTTCGATATTTCCTTTTTCTCCTTCTGATCTTCCATTGCCTCGATGATCGATAACATAAACTCCATATCCTTCTTCTACAAAACAAGCCATGGTTTCTTTATATAGATCGGAATGTTCTGAATATCCATGACTAATAATAATAATGGCTTTAGGAAGGTAAGGAACTTCTTTTTGATAGAAAATGCGAGTTCCGTCCCATGAGATAAAGGTTTGTGGTAGGGGATTCATGCTTGGATCCCCCACTTTCGAATTTGTTCCATTACATTTTCGATCCCATTGGTTAGATTGCTTTTTTTCATGTTTTTCATATATTGATGTCGATGTTCATAAACATCCTGTATGTCTTTGGCCAATCGTTGTGGAGTCATTTCTTCTTCTTGTAATACCTTACTGTATCCTTGTTTGGCAAAAGATTGAGCATTTAATATTTGATCCCCTCGACTATTTTGTGCTGATAGTGGAATGAGCAGATGAGGCTTTTTAAGAGCTAAAAGTTCAGAAATGGCATTGGCTCCTCCACGAGATAAAATAATATCGGCTGCTGCAAATAAGTGAGGTAATTCTGTTTGTACATATTCAAATTGACAATATCCTTTTTGTCCTGCTAAACTAGGGTCCACGTTACCTTTCCCACATAAATGAACAATCTGAAAAGAAGGTAAAAGTTCAGATAAAGCTTCTCGAAGACAATGATTGATTTTAACGGATCCTAAACTTCCTCCCATCATCAATAAAATAGGCTTTTTATTGTCAAAGGAACATAATTTTCGTCCTTGTTCTGGATCCCCTTGAAATAATTCTTGCCGAATAGGTGTTCCTGTAAGAACCCTTTTCTTTTTAGGAAGATGCTCCAATGTTTCTGGAAAGTTAGCACACACTTGAGTGGAAAACGGGATGCTGATGCGGTTGGCTAAACCAGGAGTAATGTCGGATTCATGGATAATGACAGGTATTTTATGAACCCATCCTGCAAATACAATCGGTACTGTAACAAAACCCCCTTTTGAAAAAACAACAGTAGGTTTTAATTTTTTAAGAAGAGTAATGGCTTCTCCTGACCCTTTGAGAACCCGAAAGGGATCTGTAAAGTTTTTGATATCCATATAACGGCGTAATTTCCCTGAAGAAATTCCATAATAAGGAATCTTTAAAGGTTCGATCAATCGTTTTTCGATTCCTGTATGAGTTCCTATATAATGAATATCCCAGCCTTCTTTTTTTAGCTGAGGAATAAGAGCAATATTAGGGGTTACGTGTCCTGCTGTTCCACCCCCTGTGAGTACAATTCGCTTCAAGAAGATTCACTCCTTTCGTTCCATTTCTACAATAATTTTAGTCTATCACATCTTTTACAAAAAACAAGTCTGTTTATGGATATCTATATTCTATCAGGTTATAATGATAGATATTCAGTTATAAAATTTATTGATTTTGGCTATCAAATATGATACATTACAGAAAGATTCGATGGTAAGACAACAAAGGAGGAAAGACCATGTGCGGTTTTTGCGGATTTTCTGATACTCAGGAACAAAAAGAAGAAATTTTACACAATATGATGCAAACTATTGTTCATAGAGGTCCTGATAGTGAAGGAATGTATATTGATGATGAGATTGCTTTGGGTTTTCGTCGATTAAGCATTATTGGGTTGGAAGACGGAAATCAACCGATTTATAATGAAAATAAAAATTTAGTTCTTGTTTTTAATGGAGAAATTTATAATTTTGAATCGTTACGTAAAGAACTTATAGACGCCGGTCATGAATTTTATACCCATACCGATTCAGAAGTAATTATTCATGGTTATGAAGAATATGGCCCTGAAATTTTACAAAAATTACGAGGCATGTTTGCTTTTGTTATTTGGGATCAAAAAGAGAAAACTTTATTTGGTGCTCGAGACTTTTTTGGGATCAAACCTTTGTATTATGCACAAATGAAAGATACCTTCTTTTTTGGATCCGAAATCAAAAGTTTTTTACCTCATCCCCAATTTCAAAAAGAATTAAATCTAGAGGCTTTGGAAAGTTATTTGTCTTTTCAATATTCCTCCATGTCCGAAACTTTTTTTAAAGGGGTTTACCGCCTACCTGCAGCTCACTACTTTTTTTATAAAAAAGGACAGATGGAAATCCATCGTTATTGGGAACCTGTCTTTCAAGAAAAAGAGTATTCTCTCGACCAATGGGTTGAAAAAATTGATGATGTGATGCAAGATTCTATAAAAACCCATAAAATCAGTGATGTTGAAGTAGGTTCTTTTTTATCTAGCGGCGTTGACTCTAGCTACGTAGCTGCTTGTTTTCAAGGAGATAAAACTTTTACGGTAGGATTTGATTATGACAATTATAATGAAATTGAATACGCTAAAGCTCTTTCTGAAAAAGTAGGCATTGAAAATTACCACAAAATCATTTCTACAAAAGAGTTTTGGGATGTATTGCCTAAAGTGCAATATCATATGGATGAACCTTTAGCCGATCCTGCTGCCGTTGCCCTTTATTTTGTGAGCCAATTAGCCAGTGAACACGTGAAAGTCGTCTTATCTGGTGAAGGTGCTGATGAATTGTTTGGTGGCTACAATATTTACAAAGAGCCTCTGGATCTACAAGGATATATGCGATTACCTAAGGGACTCCGCCGTTTTCTTGCAAAATTGGCAGCCAAGATTCCCTTTCATATCAAAGGAAAAAACTTTCTTATTCGAGGCAGTAAAACCATTGAAGAACGTTTTATTGGAAATGCTTTTATTTTTTCAGAAAAAGAACGAAAGGCATTGCTTAAAATCTCTACTCATGCTCCTTCCCCTCAATCCATCACAAAGGAATACTATCGTAAAGCACAAAACTTAGATGATATCACTAAAATGCAGTACTTAGATATTCATATGTGGTTGGCAGGGGATATTTTGCTAAAAGCAGACCGAATGAGTATGGCTCACTCTTTGGAATTACGTGTTCCCTTCTTAGATAAGGAAGTCTGTTCTTTAGCCACTACCATCCCTACCCCTTATCGGGTCAATCACAAAAATACAAAATACGCTATGCGAAAAGCAGCCCTTAAAAATCTACCCCAAGAAGTAGCTGACAAAAAGAAACTAGGATTCCCTGTACCGATCCGTGTCTGGTTACGGGAAGATACTTATTATAACAAAGTGAAACAAGCTTTTCATTCTGAAATTGCCCAAAAATATTTTCATGAACAGGAACTAATCAAATTATTGGATAATCACTATACTGGAAAAGAAGATAACAGTCGCAAAATTTGGACCATCTATATGTTTCTTGTCTGGTATGAACAGTTTTTCCTATAAAAAATCAGAAGTCTTTTGACTTCTGATTTTTTATAGAGCTGCTGCAATACGATTCCCAATCATCAATAATTCTTCTTCTGTTGGCTCTGTTGCTTTCCATTTAAAAGTCACTTCATCCTCTTTATAGCGAGGAATCAGATGAAGATGAAAATGAAAGACTGTTTGTCCTGCACATGAACCATTGTTTTGTAAAACATTCATTCCTTCCATATCTAGTTCTTTCTTCATCACTTGTGCAATCTGAGTAGCAAGTTGAAATAACCTTCCTGCTTTTTCTGGTTCCATCTCAAATATACTTTCCACATGTTCTTTGGGTATAATTAAAACATGTCCTCGTGTAGCAGGAAATCGATCT
>FZPS01000193.1_pt29 | contig 19312 bp, 18 predicted proteins | sample 1817821 | NCBI WGS metagenome assembly FZPS01 (sample SAMEA104158645, study PRJEB21678) | metagenome | place: Germany | collected 2015-04-21
GGATAATACGTTTAATCTCCTCCTGAGTCTTATTTTGAACCTTATTGATATGTTCAGGTGTTCTTTCGATTTTCCCTGAAGTATCTTCGGAATATATTCCTTCGACATTTACCTTTATCGTAAAGGCTGGAGGTTTTTTATCTTTGTGATATTCGATTTTACTTTTAAACTTATTTATTTTTATTGATACGGTCGACTCCTCATCAATTTTAACTGGGATTACGGTCGTTTTAATTTCTCCCATTATCATATTATAAGCTATTGATTCGATATCATTTAGCCAACCGATTAACTTGTCTTCCTTAAAGATGGCTAAGCCACAGAGGCTAATCATTGCCTCAGGAGTTGGTTTTTTGAGGTTATCCTCCCCCTCTCCTTTTTTGGGATCGCCAAGTACTTCGAGGGAGGATAAGGTTAAATTGGCTTTATCGGTCCTTATATCATTAATTATTTCATCAATATATACTTCTCTAGAAGTACCACGATACTTGAATGATGATAATAACTTTTGTTCGATTGAAATACCAGGAATTAAATTTAAAGTCGTTTGAATATTGATGACCTCTAAAGCAGTTATCCCTTTAGTAACAATCGTTAAAAATTTATGACGCGAACTGATATTACTAAAGAAGAAGTTCAGGTAAGGTTCAATTCCTTCTCTAGCAAGTTCTTCACTAATCAGAATTACTTGAAAGTGTGATAAAAAGATATCACTTTGAAAATATTTAGACAGTTTGGAAATGGCATCAAAGACTGTTTCTCCTTCTTCTTGATAAACCGTTACTGCCGCGATTTCCCGCGGGAACCGTCCCAAAACATGAGGATTTAGTACTTGACATGATACTTTGACTCCATTTTCTGATTTGTCAAGTCCAAATGCGGTCGCAATGGCTATCTTTTCAGTTTCACCTCTAGCACAACCAAATAAGGAAAAGACAATTATTAGAAAAAACAATAAGGTTGAAATCTTTTTCATATTTCCACTTCCTATTCTGGGTATTTTTCGGTTATGGACTTTTTAGTTTTAAATAGTTTCCCGATAGGGGCTCGGAAGAATGTATCCTTCAAGCCAGCAGCCTTAAATGGTGCAAAAGGAGCAAAATAGGCAACACCAAAGCTACGAAGACTTACTAGATGAGTAAGTAATACAATGATTCCTAAGACCATTCCAAAAAGACCAAAAAGTCCTCCAAGGATAATGAAAACATATCTTAAGACCGTCACCGCAATATTCAAATCATAATCAGCAATAATCAATCCAGCCACACCAGTGATTGAAATCACAATTACGATGATGGCTGATATCAAACCTGCTTGAACGGCAGCTTGCCCGATAATGATTGCTCCAACAAAAGACAAGGTTGAACCTAAGGCACTAGGCATTCGAGCACCTGACTCCCGTAAAAAGTCAAAAGCAAGTGACATTATCAGTACTTCCACAAAAGCCGGGAAAGGAACATCAACTCTTTGACCCGCCACACTAAATAAGAAAAAGATGGGGAAGAGCTCGGAGTGATACATAATTATGGCCAGATATATCCCCGGCAAAAGAATTGATAAATAGAAGGCTATTAGTCGGATCGTTCTAAAAAAGGTTGCTGCATAGGATGGATTATGGAAATCATCCATTGACACCATACTATTAATAAAAAAGTTTGGTGCGACTAAGATAAAAGGAGAACCATCTATTAGTACCAATACTTTTCCCTCAAATAAACAAGCTGAAGCATCATCAGGTCTTTCGGTATCATAAATTAATGGGAAGATAGAAAATTGTTTTTCCCTGAGAAAATACTTCATATAATTTATTGTTACAATTGAGTCGGTTTCAATCTTTTTAATGCGACTCTCTACTTCCTTTACTAACTTGTCCTCAGCAAGTCCCTTAATATACATCATTACAACATTGGTGTTAGAGTTTTTACCAATAATATAACTGATAGCCCATAGATTAGGATTTCGAACCCGTCTTCTAATTAAAGAAATATTAGTTAAAAGATTTTCATTGAAAGAGTCTTTGCTACCTTTGACGGTGACATTGGTTTCTGGAGCTGATACAGCACGCTCAAACATTTTACGGCTGCCAATAACAAGGCAGCTTTGAATATCATCGATGAGAAGAATGGTGTCTCCATTTAATAAAAGATTCAATAGTTTGCCAAAGTCATCAGCTTCTTCAACGCCAGCCATTGTTAAGAGATTATTTTTGAAGTGAATTAGACTGTTTTCTGGTTTAATCTTTTCGTTTGTTTTCTTGAAATTGTTAGATAAAGTTTCTAAAATAGTTTCACTGACAAAAGTTTGGTCAGCAAGTCCAGCGAAAAAGACAATCCCAATTTTAATCTTTTGTTGTTCATTAACTAAGACAACTTCTCGAGTTGATAAATCCCAACTTTCACCGATTAGTCTCTTTATAAACTCAATATTTTCACTAACGGTATTATATAGTTTTTTATTTTGGTAATTACCGATAGCTTCAACAATTTCTTGTTGATCAATGAGTTGTTCATCCTCAGGACTGGTATTATTATTTTTCTTTATTCCTGATTGGTTATTTTCAACACTTTTATTCTTTTTAAAAATGCTCATATTATCACCTTGTTTCTCTATTAGTATTATTCATTTTAATTAACTTAAACATCACAAAAAAATAAAAAATCCCTTTTAAGGGATTTAATAGTAAAGATTTTCAAGTTCATATTTATTTAAAATTTCAATTTTTCGTTGTCCAGACATCCTTATCCAACCATTGGATTGAAACTCATTGAGTTTGCGACTTAGAGTTTCTGGGGTTGTTCCCAGCATAGCAGCAAGATCTCTTTTAGTGGTGGATAAGGTAATTACCTCTTTATTATTTGCCTCATTTACTAAAAAGTGAGCCAGGCGAGCACTAACATCACGCAGACTGATTTGTTCAACCAGGTTTTCAGTTTCAAGCATTCTTTCAGTATATTTCTCTAAAAACTTTAAAGCTACTTCAGGATTATTTAAAATGTATTTTTTGATTGCTTCTCCTTCAATAATGCATACCGTTGTATCAACCACCGCATAAGCAGCATTATTAGTTTCTTTATTTGAAAACAAATAAAGTTCACCGATAAAATCACCCGGATGTAAGAGCGATAATATTTGTTCTTTTCCAGTAGTTGAGTATTTGACTATTTTGACAAGCCCTTCAACAACGACAAACAAATTAGAGAAATGATCTCCGGGCATGAAGATGAAATCACCCTTATTATATAGTTTGTGTAGAGAAGTTTGGAGAATACTTTCTCTTTCTGCTTCGGTTAAGTCACCAAAAATAGGCACATGGTCAATACAAGACCCGGCTACAATACAACCACAACTGTGTTTATGATTACATTCTTTGATTGCGATCAACCTCACTTTTTATTATATACATTTATACTAACAGTTAGAACAAATTTTTTCAACTTATTTACATTTATTCAAGTAATTTTATGGTATAATATACATATATGTAATGTAAAAAGTTGACATATAAAAAAGGTGAAGGTTATATCTATTATTGAGTGATGCTATGGGTAATCAAAAACGGTTTGTCTATTTGGGACTAGTAATTATTTGGTGTTTTACAATATTTATATTTTCTCATCAGCCTGGTGAAAAGACCAAAGAAACCAGTGATATTATATCGGGTCCAATTAATGAAAATATTGGCGGTGGGCGAGATTGGGGAATATTTATTCGAAAAGGAGCCCATCTTTTTGAATACACGCTTCTGGCTTTTTTGGTGATGTTATTAGTAAGCACATCTTCACTTCAGCTTAAATATCAGATACCTTTTACTTTCTTGTTTTGTGTCCTTTATGCAATTAGTGATGAATGGCATCAAACTTTTATTCCGGGCCGTTATGGAAACTTTACTGATGTCCTTATAGATGCTGGCGGATGCATTATTGGAATATTAATTTACTTACTGATTTATCAAATTAAGCAAAAACGATTAAGGAGTACCATAAACCATGAAACAAATAGCAGTAATACGTCAGGAGATTGACCTTAATGGTAGTAACTTATATCGAGAAGCAGTTCGGGGGCTGATTTTAGAAGATGATAAGATTCTACTAATAAAGGTGAAAAAATATAATGTCTATCATATTCCTGGTGGGGGAATCGAATCCGATGAAAGTATGGGACAAGCATTAAAGCGTGAAATAGAAGAAGAGACAGGCTACATCATTGATGACCATTATCAAGAGTATGGATATATTGCTGAATATAAAAAAGATTTTAAAAAAGAATATGATAATTTTATTCAAAAGTCATATTACTTTATTTGTCATATAGCCAAAAAGGGGACGGTTAATTTAGAACTTTATGAAAAAGAAGAGAAGTATGAAGCTCAGTTTGTAAGTATTAAAGAAGCTATTGAAGCGAATAAAGTGTACTTGACAAAAGAACAATTATCCCCTGCAGCAACCGCCACTAAACGTGATACTTTGATACTTGAAGATTTGTTGGAAAATCAATTCAAGATGAATTACATCAAAGAACTACCCTTTCAAATACCTTTGCTTCAAGGGGGAAAATTCACTCCCATTACTAGTGGATGGTCGAATGATTTAAAATATGAGGTAGTAATAAATAAGGAAAGGTATTTATTAAGACTATCAAATGCAAGTGATTATTCTCAAAAGGAAGAGACCTTTTTACAAATTCAAAGATTGAATAAATTAAGCCCCCATTTTCAAAAAGCCCTTCACATTGGAATTACCAATGATAAAAGATTTTGTTATGAGATTTTTAGTTATGAAGAAGGTGTCTTAGCTTCTGATTATATCAAAAGCTTTTCACCTGAAAGGCAATATCAATTGGGTTATCGAGCTGGTGAGTTATTAAGATTAATGCATCAGTTAAAACCTACTAAAAAGATTAACTCATATACTAAGATAAAAACAAAATTAGCCAGAAAAGAAGAAGATTATCAATATGCTGGTTATAAACTTCCTTATTATGAGTTGATGTTAGGCTATATCAAAAGTTATCTAAAAGAAAATAATAAATTTGAAACATCATTTTGTCATGGAGATTATCATTTAGGGAATATGATTATTTCACCTGAAAGTGAATTAAAAATAATAGATTTCAATCGTGCAGCATATGAAGACCCCGACAACGATTTTAATCGAATGTTGGTGTGGTCAAGGAAATTAAGTACGGAATTTGTCAAGGGACAAATAGATGGTTATTTTAATGGACAAGTAGTTCCTGATACTTTTTGGAGGAAAATATTGTTCTATGTAACAATAGATATGGCATATGGTATCATATGGGCTCAAAAGTTTGGCGATGAAGAAATAAATATCTTATTAGAAAATAACGAGATGCTTTTGAAAGACTATAATTTTTATCAAGATATAATACCTCAATGGTATCGAAAGGAGAAAGAATATGTTACTAATTAAAAACTTTACTAAAACTTATGGAGATAAGGTAGCTGTAAAAGATTTGAGTTTAGAAGTAGAAGCTGGCGATATGTTTGGTTTCATTGGCCACAATGGTGCCGGTAAAACTACTACGATAAAAGCTATGGTAGGAATCTTACCATTTGATCAAGGAGAGATTTATATCGATGGTCATTCAATTAAGGATGAGCCAATGATGTGCAAACGACTAATTGCTTATATTCCTGATAATCCAACTCTTTATGAACATATCACTGGTATTCAATATTTGAATTTTGTAGCTGATATTTATGAGATAAGTGTTGCTGAAAGAGAACGTCTGGTAAGCAAGTATTCTAATGCTTTAGGATTAACTAAGGAACTAAATGATCCGATATCTTCATATTCTCATGGGATGAAACAAAAGTTGGCCGTAATATCTGCCTTAATTCACAAACCGAAATTATTAGTTCTCGATGAGCCTTTTGTTGGCCTTGACCCTAAGGCAACTCACACATTCAAAATGATTATGAAAGAGTTTTGTGAAGAAGGTGGCGCGGTATTTTTCTCGACTCATATTTTAGAAGTAGCCCAAAAAATCTGTGATAAGGTAGGAATTATTCGTAAAGGTGAATTAATTGCCTTTGGTGAGATGGATCAAATTACAGAAAATAGCTCACTAGAAGATGTTTTCTTGGAGTTGACTGATAATGAGTAAGATTAAGATTTTAACTAAAAACTACCTCAATGTTTTTATAGGCTCAATTAAATGGCGAAAAAGAAAGGGTAAAGTGGTTGCTGCTGGATCATTTATTGCCTTTGCTGCAATCGTCATAATGGCTATGATGTTTTATCAAGCCTATGCTTTATATAAATTCGCAAGTGTAGAAGATGGATTGATGAGCGGTACTTCGTTAATCTTTATGCTAGCAGTACTGTCAACCATAACTCGAGGTTTGACTCCTAGCAAGAGTACGGATACTGATCTGTTGTTATCCATGCCAATCAAAAAGAGTGAAATTGTTATTAGCAATAGTATTTCAAAATATATTTTTGAATTGTTTCCTGGATTACTCTTTTTTAGTCCCTATGTAATTATGTATTTTATCCTAGTAAAATTTACCCTTACAAGTTTTATCGGTTCGATACTGGTTATCTTTTTATTGCCATTATTATCAGTGGGGCTTTCAAATATTTTAGCTACGATAATTAACTTAATTGGTGGCAGATTTAAAGCTGCCAATATAATCAAAATTATTTCTACTTTATTAATTGTGTTTGTCTTTATGTTTCTATTCTCATCAAGTGGTACTAATAATGAGATGATGAGTTTTATATATCCAGCTGTTTGGATGAAGGATATTATTATTAGTTTTGATATCTCCTCATTGGTCTATTTCTTATTGTTAATAATCATTCCGTTTATTATTGGGGTGTACCTTTTCTCAAAGAGTTTTGGAATTCCTAAAGCTAAGTATGTCTCAAGTAATAAAGAACTCAAATTCAAAAAGCGTTCTGTGTTTACATCACTTTTAGTAAAAGAAGGCAAGCGATACTTAAGTAGTCCAATTTATGTTATTAATACAATCATTGGTCCATTGTTTATTATTGGAATATCAGTGTACTCTTTCTTTATAAAAGATATGATAGAAACAGTTCCGCTTGCTGTTTTGTATAAGCCTTATATAATTGTGGCGGGATTCATTTTCATGATAGGTATGACCACTGTCAGTGCCTCCTCAATATCAATGGAAGGGAAGAATATTTGGATATTAAAGGTTCATCCAATATCACCAAGGTCTATTTTCTTAGCTAAGGCAGGCTTTAATATTTTATTGATTGCGCCAGTATCGCTCATTGCTTGCGTTATTCTAAAGTTTACAATGGAACTTAGCATTCTTCGCACTCTTATCATTATGATAATTTGTGTCCTTGTTAGTATTTTTACTGGCTTAAGTGGTTTGCTTATTAACTTATGGTTTCCGAAAATGGAATGGCAAAATGATGTTGCGGTAGTAAAACAAAGTGTGAGTGTCCTTTTAAGCATTCTGCCAGCAATGATTGTCCCTACTATCATTTTTGTTCCGATAATCTTATCTGAAACACTAATCAGGTTTGAAGTTTATGGCGCAATTATTGCATTAGTATATACTACATTAAATTTAATATGTTGGAAGTTATTGATGACTCAAGGAGTGAAGTCATTCAACAATTTATAAAAGGGGAGAAATCTATTGGTAAAATTTCTAGCAAAAATATTTATTAAAGATTATGAAAATTACAATAAACCTAAAGTACGAGCTAACTATGGAAAATTAGGCGGAATCTTTGGTTTAGTCACTAATGTTATTTTATGTGTGGTAAAAATAATAAGTGGTTTGGTGACTAGTAGTATTGCGATAATTGCTGAAGGTATTAACAATTTATCCGATGCAGGGTCATCAATTATTACCTTAATTGGTTTTAAATTATCAAAGGCTCCAGCTGATGCAGAACACCCTTATGGTCATGAACGAATTGAATATGTTGCGGGATTGATTATCTCAATCATAATAATGATCATTGGTGTAAACCTTACCATTAATTCGATCCAAAAGATTATCAATCCAACAACAACTATCTTTAGTTATTTAGTAATTGCATTATTGATTGTTTCTATACTTGTCAAACTTCTCCAAGTTTACGTTTATCGTAGCATCGGCAAACTGATTGATTCCCAAACCCTCATTGCCACCGCAACCGATAGTTTAAATGATTGTATTTCAACTACAGCCGTGATTGTTTCACTAATTGTTAGTAAGTTAGCCGGTTTTAATCTTGATGGTTATATGGGATTAGTTGTATCATTGTTTATCATCTATTCAGGTATAAAACTTATCAAAGATACTAGTAATTTACTAATTGGTGTTGCTCCCGATGAAGAATTTGTGAAAAAAATAAGTGATAAGCTTCACTCATATGATGGAGTCTTAGGGATTCATGATTTAATTGTTCACAGTTATGGTCCTCATCGTACTTTTGTTACTGTTCATGTTGAAGTTGATAGTGAAATAGATATTAATGAAAGTCATGATATGATTGATAATATCGAATATGACTTTAAGAAAGACTTAAATATTGAATTAGTAGTTCATATGGACCCAGTTAACACTAATGACCCGGTTACCATTTCCTTGAGAGAAAAGGTTGAAGAGTTACTCCATGAGATTGATCCAGAACTAACATTTCATGATTTTCGAGTGGTCAAAGGGGTAACCCATACTAATTTAATCTTTGACGTTGAACTACCTCCTCAATATGATAAAACACCAAAAGAAGTACAAGACCTCATTCAGAAAAAAGTGAGCGAATATGATCCAAAATTATATACAGTAATCAATATTGATCAAAATTATGTTTATACTATCAGTACAAGAAGACCAAAAATATAGCTGTGCGATTATTGCACAGCTTTTATTTTATGGAAGGCACTTATTTGCATGATCCTATGATAAATGATATAATTAACATTGTTATGTAGAAATGAGGAATGACTATGAGTAGAACAGTCGTATTAGCTGAAAAGCCATCAGTGGGACGAGAAATTGCTAGGGTATTAGGGTGCCATAATAAAGATAATGGCTATTTATATAATCATAAATATATTGTTACTTGGGCTTTAGGACACTTGGTTACGCTTGCTGTGCCCGAACAATACACTGATAAATGGAAAGAATGGAAACTTGAGACTTTACCAATGATTCCTGAGCGTACTAAATTGGTAGTTATAAAAGAAACATCAAAACAATACAACGTGGTAAATAGGTTATTAAATCGTCCTGATGTTGATGAATTGATAATTGCTACTGATGCTGGGCGAGAAGGAGAGCTTGTCGCAAGATGGATCATTGAAAAATGTCGTTTTAGAAAACCAATAAAAAGGCTTTGGATTAGTTCTTTGACTGATCAAGCCATTAAAGAAGGTTTTAAAAAGATCCGTCCTGGGAATGAGTTTTTAAATCTACATGCTTCAGCCCAAGCTAGATCGATTGCTGATTGGTTGGTGGGGTTAAATGTTACCAGGGCACTAACTTGTAAATATAATGATTCACTTTCCGCTGGGCGGGTTCAAACACCAACCTTGGCGATGATTGTTCAAAGAGAAGAAGAAATTAATTCCTTTGTTCCCCAATCATTTTATGAAATAGTGCTTACGGTAAAAGGAGTACCTTTTACGTATATTAATAAAAATAAGGAAACTAGAATATTTAGTAAAGAAGAAGCCGAAGAAATACTAAATAACAGTAGAAATAAAAAGGCTAATGTTAAAGATATCAAGAAGACATTAAAGAAAGAACAACCGCCTCTTCTTTATGATCTTACTGAACTACAACGTGATGCCAATCGCTTTTTCTCTTTCTCTGCAAAAAAGACTTTAGACCTAGTGCAAGACCTTTATGAAAAACACAAATATTTAACATATCCTCGGACTGATTCTAAATATTTGAGTACGGATATTTTTCAAACTATTTTTGAAAGAATTAAGAATGGTCTATTTGGCGAGTATGTAAAGGTTGGGGAAGATCTATTAAAAAGACCACTAAAGAATAATAAACGAATCTTTAATAACAGCAAGGTTACTGATCACCATGCAATTATCCCAACTGGTGAAAAGGTGAATATTAATTACTTAAGCAGCGATGAAAAGAAAATATATGAACTGGTTTTGAAACGATTTTTAGCTGCTTTTATGGATGATTATCAATATGAAGAAACCCAAATTCTTTTGAATATTGGCTCATATGACTATCGCACCAAAGGGAAAATAGTTATCGATAGTGGCTTTTATTCAGTCTTTAAAGCATATCAAGAAGAAAATGAAGAAAAGGCATACCTACCAAGGTTTACTTTAAATGAAAGTTTAACCATAGAAAAGGCAAATTTAAAAAGTGGATTGACAACTCCTCCTGCTCGTTATACTGAAGCAACACTTTTAAGCGCTATGGAACATCCAGGTAAGTTTATCGATAATGAAGAAATGAAAGTAATTCTAGAAGAGGCCTGTGGAATTGGAACCCCAGCAACTAGAGCAGAAATTATTGAAAGAATCTTTTCAGCCGGTTATGCTGAGTTAAAAGGTAAAACAATCTATCCTACTTCCAAAGGAATTCAATTGATAAACCTAGTTCCAAAGCATCTAAAAAGCCCTGAGCTAACAGCAAAATGGGAAAAGGAATTGACTTTAATTAGTCAAGGGAAAAGAAAAAGTGAAGCCTTTATCAAGGAGATGGAAGAGTATACTAAAAGACTGGTTGATTCAATAAAAAATAGTAACGAGAGTTACCGACATGATAACTTGACAAGAAAGAAATGTCCAGAGTGTGATCAAAATCTGCTTGAAGTAAAAAATAAAAGAGGTAAAATGTTGGTGTGTTCCAACCGCTCATGTCGTTACCGAAAACAACTTGCGTTTTTTACTAATCTAAGATGTCCAACCTGTCATAAGCTTTTGGAAAAGATACCATCATCAACTGATGACTATTATGTATGTGTGTGTGGATATAAAGAAAAGGTAAGCTTTTATCATGAAAAACAAAAGAATGCTCGCGGACAAATGACTAAACGTGATATCTCTAAATACATGGCTAAACAGAACAAAGAAATCCCAGCAAACCTAGTCTTCTTAGAGAAACTAAAAGAATTACAAGATAAGGAGAAATAATTTATGAAATATAAACTAGTGATATTTGACTTAGATGGTACATTGTTAAATACAATTGATGATATTGCTAATTCAATGAATGAAGCTTTAACTAAGAATGGATTTGATCCTTACCCAACGAATTCATATCGATATTTTGTCGGACAAGGAGTAAAAATATTAGTTGATAAAGTACTAGCTAATCAAAAACACACTCAAGAAGAGTGGCAAAAAGTATATGCTGACTATATGCATTACTATGGAATGTGGCAAAAAAACAAAACGAAACCTTATCAAGGAATCCAAGAATTACTGCTTTCCTTAAAAGAAAGAGGAACCAAGGTTGCGGTATTATCAAATAAACCACATGCTGATACTTTACAAGTAGTAAAAGAATATTTTCCAGATTATGAATTTGCTTGTATTTTTGGGGCGCGTCCTCATCGTCAAATTAAACCAGCACCAGATGGAGTATTTGATATCTTACAGGAAGTGAAGGTAAAAAAAGAAGAGACCTTATATGTTGGTGATACTAAAATCGATATGGAAACAGCAACTTCAGCCGATGTTACTGCGGTTGGAGTATTATGGGGGTTTAGAGACAAAGAGGAATTAGTGAGTGCTGGAGCGAATCATATTATTAGTGAACCACAAGAACTATTAAAATTGATTAATGGTTAATTATATTTATTAAAGGAAAGATACTCGATTTATGTTATAATGAATCGAGTATTATTTTATTATAGGGTGATAGTATGCAAAATAACGGTTATCAATTATTTGTCGAATGGCTAGCAATAGGGCTACAAGAAAATGCTTCTGACTTGCATCTTAAGGTTGGTTACAAGCCTTATATACGAGTATCAGGGGTTTTACGCGAAATTAGCAATCAATATGTCATCAGTAATGATCTAATGAATGAAATCATTGATCACTTAATTACTACTGATCTGCACCGAGAAACCTATTCTCAAACTGGTTCAGTTGATATGGGGATTGTTGTTGAAAAACTCGGATATTTTAGAATCAATATTTATCGTCAAAGCGGTACAGGAGCGATTGTAACCCGGCTCTTACCGATTAAGGTTCCTTCTTTTGAAACTTTAGGATTACCTGAAGTGGTTAAAAATTTTGCTGATTTTAGGACTGGTTTAGTAATAGTAACCGGAACCACTGGTAGTGGGAAATCAACAACCCTTGCTAGTATAATTAATGAAATTAATAAGAAATATAATTATCATATCATTACCATTGAAGATCCAATTGAATATCGATATGAAAATAATAAGAGTATCATCTCACAACGGGAACTAGGAAGCGACTGCGATAGTTTTGCGGGGGCTTTGAGGGCTGCTCTTCGGGAAGACCCAGATGTCATTTTTGTTGGAGAAATGCGCGATTTGGAAACTATCTCAACGGTTATTGCGGCAGCAGAAACCGGACACTTAGTTTTTTCCACACTTCATACTAAATCAGCTTCTAAAACAATCGACCGAATTATTTCTTCTTTTGAAGCATCCCAACAAGCAAGTGTGGCGGCTCAACTTTCGACTGTATTGAAGGCGGTTGTTTCCCAACAGTTAATTCCAAGACTTGATGGCAAAGGACGGGTTTGTGCAACTGAAATACTAATTGTAAATAGTGCTATTCAAAACCTAATTCGGGAAAATAAAAACCATCAAATTGACTCAAACATTCAGATTAGCAAAAACGTTGGTATGATTACTATTGAAGATTCACTTTTAAATCTAGTTAAACAGGGTCATATTACTTTTGATGAAGCTCTTTCTCGAGCAAACAATCCAACATACCTTCAAAATCTTGCACAAAATAAAAGGTAGGTGATAAGGTGGCAATTGATCAGCTTTCTAGAAAGATTTCCAAAGTACCAGTTAATTTAATTCAAATATTTTTTAAAGACCGTGAAGTCTTTATTCCGCGAAGTATTCGCTATCAGGTGCTTAAAACTCTAATTGAAGACGAAATTAAAAATGAAGATAGTGAAATATGGAACTATTATAATAAAAATCATTTGGAAAATTTAGAATCATTTTGTGAGTTCGAATTGGAATCAATTTTATTTAGTTTAGAAAAAGTGAATATATTACCTCGATTCAAAGAATTGTTTTGGGAAGAGGTTATTAGTAATCAATATATTATGGGTGTTAATGATAAATTCTTTCCTGAACTTTCATTGCTGGCAAGTAACGATGAAGATGAAAGATTTATTGATTATTACAATACGCTAAATGAAGTGGTCTGTGATAGTTCTGGTTTTCTTGATGGACAACCTTACCCTATAATCATTAATCGGATAAAAAAAGAATTTGATTATTTTCAAATAATTTATTTCATTCTAAAGTATCGGTTTGCTTCTGAAGACAATGTACAAAGTTTGATTCTCGCCCATCAAATTAATAAGACTATTGATGAAAGAGATGAAAATTTAGATCTTAAGAAAACAGTTATGAATAATTTAGATTTAACTACTTTAGAAGAAATAGCTACGAAGTTAAATCTTGATTTAAGCGAAGATCAAAAGATAAATTATGCCCGAGAGTTTTTGCTTAATGCAATAGAAAATCCAACTAAAGCATTGGACACAATTTTAACTGATGAAGAAATAGAACAAGTAGTTAAACACTACCTGCCTTTAGGAAAAGCAGTTAAAGAACGAATTGCTGAAGATGAAAAGACAAGATATGCAAATGAGTTTAAAAGATTTTCAGAAAAGGAAACAAGACTTATGAATAATTTGATTAACTATAATAAAAACACCAATCTTGCAATAGATATATTAGATCAACAAATTAAGGAACTTATAAAGAAGAATCAGGATCTTGAAGAGAAGATCGACATGATTTCTCAATATACAGGAGTTGGTTATGTTAAGAATTATCGTCTCAAGCGATACATTAAAATAGGACTTTTCATTGTATTTTGGATTATTTCCGTAGTTATTGGCGTTTTTATATACAAAAATATATTTATTTAATAAATTATTTCATAAATGATTGCATAAAAATTGTATTTGTGATATACTATTAATAGTGATAAATTTTAAAAACAATACTTTCCACATTTAAAGTATTCCTAAATGTTTAACGACATTAAATCAAGAAATGTTATGTAAGGTTAAAAGTATGTAAATTTAAAAATATCACCAAAAAATATTTTAAATGGAGGAAAGTTATCAATGGCTGACAAAGTAATTGTTTGCAAAGATTGTGGTACAGAATTTGTATTTACTGAAGGCGAACAAGCATTCTACAAAGAAAAAGGCTTAACTAGTGAACCAGTTCGCTGCCGTGATTGTAGAGCTGCAAAAAAAGCAAAGAATTTTAATCGAAGAGAAGCGTAAGCTTCTTTTTGTCTTTTATAGGCTCATTATTAATATTATTATTAATTTTTCCCTAAAAATCTTCATTAAATAATATAATTAGATATTATAGGAGGAAGACTATGAAATTTATATTGCCGGAGAACTACCAGCCATTATTAGATGTAATAGAAACTGAGATTGCGATTAAGTTTGTCAAAGATAACTTTGAAAAAGAACTCAGTAAAAACTTAGATTTGATCAGAGTATCAGCCCCACTTTTTGTTGAGCCCAAGAGTGGTCTCAATGACTATCTAAATGGAGTTGAACGGACCGTTAGTTTTACTTTAAAAAACAAAACGGAGCTGGAAATTGTTCAATCACTTGCTAAGTGGAAACGGATGGCCTTAAAGAAATATAACTTTGAAGCAGGAAAAGGTTTATACACTGATATGAATGCGATTCGTTGTGATGAGGATATTGATCCAATTCATTCAATATATGTTGACCAATGGGATTGGGAAAAGATTATCAATCCTAGTGATCGTAATTTAAACTATTTGAAAAAAGTTGTTCGAAAAATCTATCAAACCATTAAAACAATTGAACAAAAGGTTTACAAAAAGTACCCAATAATAACTCCTGTCCTATCTAAAGATATCAAGTTTATCTCATCAGAAGAACTATATCAAAGATATCCTAATCTATCCTCAAAAGAAAGAGAACATGCAATTTGTAAAGAATTTGGATCAGTTTTTATTTATAAAATAGGTTGGCCTCTTTCTAATAATAAAGCTCATGATGGACGGGCAGCTGACTATGATGATTGGATGCTCAATGGAGATATTTTAGTTTGGTACGAGCCACTTCAAATATCACTTGAATTATCATCTATGGGAATAAGGGTCAATAAGGAATCATTGCTTGCTCAACTTAAGCACCGAAAAGAAGAAAATAAATTGGAACTTCCATATGTTCAAGCAGTATTAAATGATGAATTACCTCAAACGATTGGTGGCGGTATTGGCCAATCTCGTTTATGTATGTTTTTCTTGAAAAAAGTTCATATTGGGGAAGTTCAAGCTTCAGCTTGGCCTGAAGAAGAAATCGAACGACTTCAATGTCTTAACATCCACCTTCTCTAAAGTATATTTTAAAAGGATTGTAATAAAATATTGTTATGAAGAAGAACAATGTTTTTTACAATCTTTTTTCTTGGCTTAAAAGATCGTATAAGAGATTTAAATTGTTAACTAAAGATTATGATATTTCCATCTTTTCTGCTGCAATCGTTTTTTATATTTTGAGTGTTTTTGTGCCATTATTGATGCTGTTAAGTGAAGTATTCAGAATGCTTTATCAATTCAATATTGGCTTTTTTGAAGAAAACCTTAATGAAACAACAGCATCAATTATTAATACAATTCTTTTAACTAAGACTCCAATGCAAATGAAGGGGTTTGCGGGGGCGTTGTTTTTATTTAATATGATTTGGATTTCATCTAAACTGATGAATGCCTTAAATCGTATTAGCGATTTAGTGTATGTTGAAGTAAAAAACCGTAACACTTTAAAGCTAAGGATTAGATCATTTGTTATGATGCTGTTTGCGGTATTTTTATTGTTTTTTGATGTAGTGTTAATGATATCATTAAATTACTTAATTGGTAGTTTTTATAAAGAAACACTTCCGCCTATATTTATCTTTCGTTTTCTCTTTACCGATGTCATTCCCTTTTTAATTAACTTATTTGGAATTGCTGTTTTTGTTTTATTATTATATAAATATATTATTCCCATCAAAATTACATTTAGAAAAGTGTTGTTTTCATCTTTTTTAGTGACGGTTATTTGGTATTTACTAACGATTATTTTACGTTATTATTTTTCAATCAATAAAAATAATTCGATAATATATGGAACATTTTCTAGTATTTTCGCAATTTTAATTTGGTTATATTTTTTAAGTTACGTTTTTATTTTAGGATTAGTATATAATTATTATCAATATTTAGAACATGGTAAAAAAAGAAAGGCATAAACTTATTTAGCAGTATATAATATATGTGAATACTAAAAAGGAGGTTTTTTTATCGAAAAGCGATTAATATTAAAACCGATAAAAACACTTTTATTGGTATTCACATTTGCATTTATTATGCCGATAACCGTTAGTGCGAGGAGTTATGGTTGGGGTTTTCGAAAAAATAACGATCACTTGCCACCAGACATTGGTATCCTCGCAAAAGAGATTGAAAATACTTCTACCTATTATGTTGGTAACACCTTAAAGAAAGAAGTATACTTAACTTTTGACTCTGGCTTTGATAATGGCGTTTTACCTCAAATATTAGACACCTTACGTGATAAGAAAGTAAGAGCAACCTTCTTTATTTTAGGAGATATGGTTAAAAGGTTCCCTGATTTGACCAAGCGGATGGTTGATGAAGGACATCTAGTGGGAAGTCATACCTATTCTCATCGCAATATTACAAAGATGAGTGAAGAGGAATTAAAGGCAGATCTTTGCCGCTTAGAAGAAGAGTACTTTAAATTAACTAATAAACCATTAGATCCTTTCTTTAGACCACCATCAGGGGAATTTAATCGGGAATCGCTCTTGACAGTTCAAAAGTTAGGCTACAAAACAATTTTTTGGTCACTGGCATATTGTGATTGGAATACAGGGGATAAACGTGGTCCAGAGTTTACACATGAATATGTGATGAAAAATATCCACCCTGGAGCAGTTATCCTACTACATACTGTTTCCAAAGATAATGCTGATGCACTATCAAAGATTATTGATAGTCTTAAGGACCAAGGTTATGAATTTAAAACGGTAGAACACTTGGCATAATAAATTGGTCTAGGGAATTTTCCCTAGACTTTTTGTTCTTTCTTAGCCATTTTTATCGAATTTTAAATTTTATTATGATATAATAATTTAAGAAAGAATAGGTGAGATACTATGAGTTTTGGCATAATGGATATTATTGTTTTAGCTATAATCTTGATAAGTACAATTATAGGCATTAAATTAGGGTTCATTGAAAAACTATTTCGATTAATCCGCAAGTTTGCTGCTTTCATTATTTCATTTTTCCTCGCTAAACCAGCATCAGTTTTTCTAGCAAAAAATAGTACAATCGATGATAGTATTTCAAGTAAGATTGTTAGTTGGTTAGTCGAGAAAAACGAACTTTTCTCACGGACAATTTCACCTGATAATCAAGTTGAAGTTGTTGAGGAAGCTCTGACAGCGCTCAAATTACCAAACTTTATGACATCACTATTAAAGGATAAAATTGTTAAGCTCTTACCAGAAGTAACAGCTGAAACTACCGTTGGAAATTTATTTAGTGAGCCATTAACTTCTTTGATAATGATTATCATATCTTTTGTTGTCTTGTTTATAGTAAGTATTATTATAATTCAAATATTAAAGAAATTATTTAAGGCTTTAACAAAAAACCGCATCATCGGTGGAATTGATCGTCTCCTAGGTGCAATATTAGGGTTTGTTGAAGGAGCCTTAATAGTTATTATCATCTTGTTTGGTCTATCATTTGTTATTAATGGCTCATTCTTGCCAGAAGCAAGTGAATGGCTGATTAAGGATATGAAGCTAGCTGAAGGTGAGTTTGGTATTGCTAAATGGTTATACGAACAGCACTTATTTATGAAATTGTTTAAATTAATATGGAAGTAAATATGATTCTATGTCCTAAATGTAATGCGGTGATTAATTTACCTCGATGTCATAAATGTAAACATCAGGTAGCAAATAATAATGACATTTGGCAATTAACTGATATGCCTGATTTCGTCATTGATGGTGACCAAGGAAAATATATTGGATATTAACATATTGGCGAGAGTTATTCAGGAGCAAGAAGATTTCTAATAAGTGATCCAGATTACCTTTTCGCCAAAGAAATTGCTGAATATACCAAGGATGGAATCTTCCTTGATTTAGCTTGTGGTGATGGTTGTTTCACTGTCCCAGCAGCATCACTAGGGATAAAGATAATTGCTGGGGATATTTCAAATAAAATGATGAGACTTCTTCAAGAAAGAGCATCCTATAATGATGTATCATTAAAAAAGGTAACATTGGCCCGGATGAATGCTTTAGCGATTCCCCTTGCTGATGAAAGTGTTGATACCGTCGTCGCAAATGGTGTCTTACATCTTATATCTAATCCTGAAAAGGTTATAAAAGAAATATGGAGAGTTCTAAAAAGAGGCGGTGCTTACCTTTGCTTAGATGACCGACCTGGTCAAAATGTTACCACGCCTTTCGATAATTCACATTATTTCGAAATTGTTAATTATCTTTACCAGGAATATTGGAAAATAATTAATCAAAAAGGAATTACACCCCAAAAATATAGTTGGAAGTTTGATCGTAATGTAACTTGTGATCAAATATTTCAAAGTAAAACCGAAAAAATAATTGAACGCAATCAACCATATGAAATATCTCTGGATGAAGGTTTCTTACCACGCTTAATGGGAAAAGGTTTTTCAGATCAAGTTAGTATTCCTAATGATATTCATCAAGAATCGGTTGAAAAGGTTCTTAATCAAGCAAAAGAAAAATTTGGCGTGGATTTTGGTAAGGTTACCTTCAAAGGTATAGAAGACAATTTAATAGTTACTATATTTATTAAATGACCATCAAGAAAAAATTGATGGTCTTTCTTTATCTAACTAACTTAAAAATCATTTTTGTTCGCCGAGAAAAATTTTTTGAATTATATTCTATTATGTGTTAAAATAATAATAGAATGTAAAGGGAGACTTATGAACAGGGATTATTGTAGTTATAAAAGGAATCCTTAGCATTTCTAAATAGTTGAAAAAGGTTTGAATAAATTAGTTAAGGAGATAACTATTGAC
>FZPS01000071.1_pt172 | contig 19310 bp, 15 predicted proteins | sample 1817821 | NCBI WGS metagenome assembly FZPS01 (sample SAMEA104158645, study PRJEB21678) | metagenome | place: Germany | collected 2015-04-21
ATCGAAGGCAGATTACTTCATTCCTAATTGCTTCCACTTTTTATCCTCGAACATAATAACTGCATTTTCAAAGCCCTCTCTTTCAAGCTTAGCTAGCTGTTTTCCCAGTTTTTTCTTAGCAATAACAAGAGTAGCATTATATTTTTCGTGCAAGGATAGTGAAAAATTATATGCGTCTAAAAACTCCTCTTCATTATAAATTATAGCAACGCTTGGCTTTTCATTGATAACAGCCTTATCGCAAAGCAGTGAAAAAATCCTTTCAAAGCCGATTGAAAAACCAACAGCAGGGGTTTCATTGCCTGAAAATCTGCCGATTAAGCCATCATACCTGCCTCCACCTGCAATTGTTCCACCAAATTCATTGCTAATTACCTCAAAAATAATTCCCGAATAATATCCCTGTCCTCGTACAAGCGAAATGCTGAATTTTATTCCATATCCCCCATTAGCAATAGCCTTTGAGGTTTCTATAACTTGACGCAATTCTTTGACTGCCTTTTCATTTGCACCAAAATCGGTCAAATCATCTATTGATAAATTTTCCTTGCTAAGCAGCAGCATTAATTTTTCGACTGCATTTTCATTAAAACTTTTTTCTAAAAGCTCGCTCCTTACACCGACACTGCCAAGCTTGTCCAGCTTGTCAATGGTAATGCAAACACTGTCTATATCATCTTTTTCAAAGCCATAAGAAAGAATAATAGAACGTAAAACCTCTCTATGACTCAATACAACAGTGAAATCATCTATGCCTACACGCTTTAGAGCATTAGCAGTAACTGCAATAAGCTCATTTTCACAATTTATACTGCTATCTCCTATAATGTCTATATCGCATTGAACAAACTCACGTAATCTCCCTTTTTGAGGGCGTTCTGCACGATAAACTCTATCAATTTGAATACATTTAAAGGGTGAAGGCAAATTAGCAGAATTATTAAGATAATATCTCGCTAAAGGCAAAGTAAGGTCATACCTCAATCCCAAGTCACTCAGCTCATTAAACTTTTCTGATTTTATTGCCCTTTCAAGCTTATCACCACGCTTTAATATCCTATAAATAAGCCTTAAATTATCTCCGCCATCACTATTATCTAAGTTTTCGGCACTTTCAACGATAGGAGTTGTAATCCTTTGATAACCATACTTTTTATAAGTATCTACAATCTCGCTAATCAAAAAGTTTCTTAAAGCAGTTTCCTTTGGCAAATAATCCTTCATCCCGTCAACAGACTTTATTTTCAATATATATTCCTCCATTCAACCTTTATTAGTATATAAACAATTATTTACTATCTCTTCTATCCAAATCTGCAAGTATTGATTCCACATCAAATTCATCAACAGATTTTACCGGCTCTTTTTTTATCTTTATAGTAGGGTTTTCATCGAAAAACACCTTTTCTTTTTCATATTTATTAAGCTCAGCAGTTTCTGCTGATTGTATAGCTTTTTTTGCAAACAACTCCTCCGACGCTTTTTTTACAGTATACCTTTTTTTAGCTAAAGGAGTATTAGCTTCTATTTTCTTACCACTAGAAGCCCTTTCTCTCACCGGTTTTTTTAAAACAGGAGTACGCAAGACATCTTCAATATCGTCCTCATCTATTTCTTCCTTTAAAATAGGTATAACCTCAGGTGCATCTGTCTTTCTTCTCAAAAGCTTAATAAATTCAACCAAAACAATAATTACGCAAGGTACAAGTGCAATAATCACTGCACCAAAAGGCGACATAAGGAAAGTGATAATATATCCCACTTCCTTCATATGATAATCTATTTTATAATAGTATTGTGATGAGGAAATAATGCCCTCGTATCCTATATCGTCACTTATTTTAATTGAATTATCCTGCTCAACAGCTTCAACTCTGGCTAGATTCAAGGTATCTTCACCATCTGGTAAATACAAAATAGCATTACCCGATGAAAGATACTCAATGTCGGGGTCACTAACAAGCAAAGCATAATTTTCTCCAATTATATCAAGCTGACTTTCCTTCACCGTAAACAATCTATATCCAAAAATCTTTGGTGGTGTATTACTTTTATATGAAAAAACAGCAAGCACAATTAAAGCTATCGTGCTTAAAAGCATTAACAATAACAGTACTATACCTACTGCCTTCAATAGCTTTTTCTTTACGCTCACCATTTTTACCCCCGATGCTTAGCAAAATTATATACATTTATAATATAACAATATAATAATTCAAAAACTAGAATAAGTCAAGTAAAATGAAGATTAAATTTCAATTTCCATAATACTTTAAAGTACCTGTCAGTCCAATAAAAGTCATAAAAAAAGACTCCGATAATCATCGAAGTCTTTAAAAAATAAGGTTAAACACTATTCATCTTGAAGAGCATCATACCCCTCTTCACCTGTTCTTATTTTTATTACATTTTCAATATCATAGATAAATAGCTTTCCGTCTCCAATTTGACCGGTATACAATACGTTTTTAGCAGTTTGGACAACTGTGCTGACAGGAACCTTACAAACAGCAATTTCTACTTTTACCTTAGGCAAAATATTAATTTCTACCGGAACGCCTCTATAATATTCCCTGCTTCCATTCTGCATACCACAGCCTAAAACATTGGTGACAGTCATACCTGTTACACCGATTTTATTCATAGCTTCTTTAAATGCCTCAAATTTGCTTTGATTAAATATAGCGACTATTTTTGTCAGCTTTGGCCCTTTGTGCTGTGTATTAGCTGGAACTTTAAATGTTTCTACGGAAATTGCTTTTTCAACTGAAACCGCCGTATCTGGATAAGTGCCTCCATCTACTCCTTGAACAATCACAGATTCAGGACTCATCATAAAGCCTGCATAGCTAGAGATAAGCCCATGTTCTTCCCTGTCAAGTCCGATAATTTCCTCCTGCTTGCTTACCCTAAGTCCTATTGTCTTTTTCAGTATAAAAAATGTAATAAACAAGGTTACTGCCGTCCAAACACCAATCGCAAGAACACCTATGCTCTGGATTCCAAGCTGCTTAAATCCTCCGCCATAAAAAAGTCCTGTAATACCATTCTGCCCTTCACCTGTTGCAAATAATCCCACTGCCAATGTCCCCCAAATGCCATTAAACATATGCACAGGCACAGCACCAACAGGGTCATCTACTTTAAGCTTATAGTCTAAAAGCCAAACTGCAAATACTACTAATATACCCGAAACTACTCCAACAGCAGTAGCACCTATTGCATCAAGGTCAGAACAACCTGCAGTAATTCCTACAAGTCCTGCTAAAGCAGCATTTAATGTCATAGAAACATCCGGCTTACCCATTTTGATCCATGTAATCGCCATAGTTACACAAGCAGCCACAGCCGGTGCAATAGTAGTAGTAACAAATATCTGTGCAATAAACTCAGGGCTTGCTGCTGCCGCACCATTAAAGCCATACCAACCAAACCAAAGAATAAATACACCTAATGCACCTATGGGAATACTATGCCCCAAAATAGCCTTTGGCTTGCCGTTTTTATCATATTTACCAATCCTAGGTCCTAGCATAGCCGCACCTATTAGCGCAGCAATACCGCCAACCATATGAATAGCACTTGAGCCAGCAAAATCCACATATCCTCTTTGTGCGAGCCAGCCGCCTCCCCAAACCCAATGCGCTTCAATGGGATAAATAACCGCTGAAATGATAGCTGAATAAATGCAATAGGTTGAAAACTTAGTACGCTCTGCCATTGCTCCCGAAACAATTGTTGCAGTTGTTGCACAAAAAACTAAGTTGAAAACAAAATTTGCCCAATCAAATTCCTTCCAGTTAGTGAAAATGTCCAAGGTAGGCTTACCTATAAACCCTCCCAAAGCATCTTCGCCCAATAGTATTCCAAAACCCAAAAGCATAAATACTACTGTACCTATGCAAAAATCCATTAGGTTTTTCATAATAATATTTCCTGCATTCTTTGCCCTAGTAAAGCCAGCCTCTACCATAGCAAAGCCTGCCTGCATAAAAAACACAAGTGCCGCACCAATTAATAACCATATTGTCATACTCATAATTTACCTCCAAAAAATAAAATAAGCGTGCAAGAGAAATTTTCTCTGCACGCCATTGTGCCATTTTTAAACACTGAACAATAGTTCGCCATAGGTAGGATAAGGAAGGTATTTTTCCCCTAAGTGCACTTCTATTTCATCACCTATTTTTCTAAGCTCCTTCATCACTCCAAATACCTCATTGCTGAAATACTTTGCCTGCTCTAAGCAATTTGGAATATCCCCTGCTTTCTTAAGCTCTTGCTCAAGCTCTTTAACCTTTAAAACAAATGAATTAGCAAGTAAAGTAAGCTTTTTAACAATATCAATTCCAAAATAACAAGTAACCTCCGGACTTAATCCCCTTACAAGTGTGGCTGTTTTAGTCAAATCCTTGATATAATCATTTACTGCTGGAATAATGTTCTTTCTCGCCATATATATCATTGTCAATGCCTCAATATTTATACTTTTTATATAAGCCTCAAGCAATATCTCATATCTTGCGTGCATTTCTGACTCTGTAAATACCTTATGAGTTTTAAAAAGCTCTACATTCTTCTTATCAAGAAAATGCTCCAATGCATCAGGCGTTGTTCTTAAATTCAATAAGCCCCGTTTTTCAGCCTCTTCTTTCCATTCATCGGAATAGTTATTACCATTTGAAATAATCCTCATATGCTGCTTAACAGTATTTTTAATCAGCTTAGCAACCGCATTGTTAAAGTCCTTTGCAGCATCAATTTCATCAGCAAACTGTCTTAAAACCTCTGCCACTATTGTATTAAGAATAATATTTGGACCGGATATTGAAAAAGCAGAACCAAGCATACGAAACTCAAACTTATTTCCTGTAAACGCAAATGGTGAAGTCCTGTTTCTATCGGTAGAATCCTTTTTAAACGTCGGCAAAGTAGTTACCCCAAGGCTCATATCGGTTGGCTCGGGTACAGCGTATACTTCGCCCTTAGCAATTGACTCAAGTATATTATTCAGCTCTGTTCCAACAAATATAGAGATAATTGCAGGAGGTGCTTCATTAGCACCTAGACGATGGTCATTTCCGGCACTAGCCGCAGAAATCCTCAATAGATCTTGATAATCATCAACTGCCTTAATGACCGCCGCTAAGAAAAGGAGAAATTGAGCATTTTCAGCAGGAGTTTTTCCCGGCTCTAAAAGATTGATACCAGTATCAGTGGAGATAGACCAGTTATTATGCTTACCTGAGCCGTTAATGCCGTCAAATGGCTTTTCATGTAAAAGGCATACAAGTCCATGCTTTAAAGCAACCTTTTTCATAATCTCCATTACAAGCTGATTATTATCTGTCGCAATATTAGAGCTTGAAAAAATAGTAGCAAGTTCATGCTGAGCAGGTGCAACCTCATTATGCTCAGTTTTAGCAAGGATTCCAAGCTTCCAAAGCTCCTCATCCAACTCCCTCATAAAAGCAGCTACACGTGGCTTTATCTGCCCGAAATAATGGTCCTCAAGTTCCTGTCCTTTTGGCGGCATTGCACCAAAAAGCGTTCTTCCTGTATAAATAAGGTCCTTTCTCTTTTCATATAAATTTTTATCAATAAGAAAATATTCCTGCTCCGGACCGACTGTTGAAGTTACTCGGCTCGCTTTCACTCCAAACAGTTCAAGCACTCTCCTCGCCTGCTTGTCAATAGCTTCCATGGAACGCAGAAGTGGTGTTTTTTTGTCAAGTGCCTCTCCTCCATAGGAGCAAAATGCTGTGGGAATATATAGTGTTCCGTCTTTTACAAAGGCATAGGAAGTAGGGTCCCATGCAGTATATCCCCTCGCCTCGAAGGTCGCTCTAAGTCCGCCCGATGGAAAAGAAGAAGCATCAGGCTCACCTTGAATAAGCTCCTTTCCTGAAAACTCCATGATAACCGTGCCATCTGATGAAGGCGTGATAAAGCTATCATGTTTTTCAGCAGTAATTCCCGTCATCGGCTGAAACCAATGGGTAAAATGCGTCGCCCCCTTTTCAATTGCCCATTCCTTCATTGTCCCTGCAACAGCATTGGCCACTGATAGACTCAAAGGCTTGCCAGAGCTAATTGTTTCCTTTAAGTCCTTGTAAGTTTCCTTAGGAAGTAGGTTTTTCATAACGCTATCGTTAAACACCATGCTCCCAAAAAACTCATTAACTTTCTTCATATATTACCCTCCGTAAAAAATAAAGACGCCATGAGATTTCTCTCACAGCGTCTTTGCTGTTTATGTGTTTTTTAGTATATCACTTTTTTTCGATATGTCAATAAAATTTGCAAGAAAAATTTTAGTTTCTTGCAAATTTTATTTATTATGCACAGTTTACAAGCTTTAAAGTTTTTAATTTGCAGCTTTTTTCATGAAATATTTCATTTTTATTGACTTCATAAAAAATATGTGATATAGTAAAATAAAGTTTTTGCTTAATAAACATTTTTTTATTCAGAAAAATATATAAAAACTTTATTTATTTAAGTAGATTAAACATAAAGCAAGGGGGAAAATCCATGTACAGAGAAGGAGAAGTAAGGATTCCTTCCGGATGTGCAATTTCCGGAATTATTTCTCGCAAGGGTAAAAACATTTGTGGAGATTTGGCAGTTAAATCCATATCAATTATGCACGACCGTTCTAACGGATTAGGAGGTGGATTTGCAGGATATGGAATTTATCCTCAATACAAAGACTTCTATGCCCTACATATATTTTATGAAGGCAATAGTGCAAGAGAAGAGTGTGAAAGATTTTTAGACCGTCATTTTGACGTGATAAATCTATCTAAAATTCCTGTAAGAAAGACTAGTAAAATTACAAACGAGCCTCTTATTTGGAGATATTTTGTTACACCCTTGCCTACAAAGCTAACAGACAGTCAGCTAGAGGAAAAAGAATTTGTTTCTAGAAGCGTAATTAAAATAAACACTCTTATCAACGGTGCATATGTTTTTTCAAGCGGAAAAAATATGGGAGTTTTTAAAGCTGTCGGCTTTCCTGAAGATGTTGGAGAATTTTATAGACTTGACGAATATGAAGGCTATGCATGGACAGCACATGGCAGATATCCTACAAATACCCCAGGATGGTGGGGCGGTGCTCATCCCTTTGCTATGCTAGATTTTTCAATTGTTCACAATGGTGAGATTTCTTCTTATGACGCAAATAGACGTTTTATAGAGATGTTTGGATATAAATGCACACTTCAAACTGACACTGAGGTTATTACCTATATATTCGACTATCTTGTCAGAAAACAAGGTCTTAGTCTAAAAGACGCCTCAAAGGTAGTATCAGCACCTTTTTGGAGCAAAATTGATAAGCTTCCTCAAGATGAAAAGGAAAAACTAACATATTTAAGAAATGTCTACTCAAGCCTGCTTATAACCGGTCCATTTTCAATAATTCTTGGATTTAACGGTGGTCTTATCGCTTTAAATGACAGACTAAAGCTACGATCTATGGTTATCGGGGAAAAAGATGATGTAGTGTATATTTCAAGCGAAGAAAGTGCTATTCGTATCATTCAGCCTAATCTTGATAAAATCTGGTCGCCAAACGGCGGCGAGCCTGTAATAATCACCTTAGAGGGAGGTGCTGTATAATGGGAATTAATTATGTTTACCCTGACTATGAGGTTATTCGAAATATTGACAGATGTATTGCCTGCCGTGTTTGTGAAAGGCAATGTGCTAATGAGGTTCACCATTATGACAAAGAGCTTGGAAAAATGACTGCTGATGAGTCTAAGTGCGTAAACTGCCATAGATGTGTTTCCCTCTGTCCCACAAGGGCTTTAAAGATAGTTAAAACTGACCATACTTTTAAAACTAACGCTAACTGGACAGGTGAAACAATAAACGAAGTATACAGACAAGCAGGTACGGGTGGAGTTTTGCTTTCATCTATGGGAAACCCAAAAAATTATCCTATTTACTGGGATAAGATTCTTATTAATGCTTCTCAAGTAACTAATCCTCCGATTGACCCTTTGCGAGAGCCTATGGAAACTAGAACCTTTTTAGGTAAAAAGCCATTGGATATTAAAAGAAATGCTGATGGCTGTTTTGACACAAATCTTCCTCCACAGCTTGAGCTTTCTGTCCCTATTATGTTTTCTGCAATGTCCTTAGGTTCAATCAGCTATAACGCACATAAATCCCTTGCAGTAGCGGCTGAAAAGCTAGGAATATTTTACAACACAGGTGAAGGCGGACTGCATGAAGATTTTTATCAATATGGAAAAAACACAATAGTACAAATAGCATCAGGAAGATTTGGCGTTCACAAGGGCTATTTAAATACAGGTGCTGCATTTGAAATAAAAATGGGGCAAGGTGCAAAGCCAGGAATAGGGGGCCATTTACCTGGCACTAAAATTGTAGGAGATATTTCACGCACAAGAATGATTCCGGAGGGAGCAGATGCTATTTCCCCTGCTCCTCACCACGATATTTATTCAATAGAGGACTTACGCCAGCTGGTTTTTTCCCTTAAAGAAGCAACAGATTATAAAAAACCCGTTATCGTAAAAATTGCCGCTGTTCATAATGTTGCCGCTATTGCTTCGGGAATAGCAAGATCAGGGGCGGATATTATCTCAATAGACGGATACAGGGGCGGAACAGGTGCAGCACCAACAAGAATAAGGGATAGCGTGGGAATACCTATTGAGCTTGCACTAGCAAGTGTTGATGAAAGGCTCAGACAAGAGGGAATAAGAGGAAATGTTTCCATTGTTGTCGGTGGCTCTATCAGAAATAGTGCAGATATTGTAAAAGCTATTGCTTTAGGTGCTGATGCAGTTTACATAGGAACCTCAGCCTTACTTGCACTAGGCTGTCATTTATGCAGAAGCTGTCATGACGGAAAGTGCAACTGGGGTATAGCTACACAAAGACCCGACCTTGTAAAGCGTCTTAATCCTGAAATAGGTGCAGAACGCCTAGTAAATCTTGTTCATGCATGGGAGCATGAAATAAAGGAAATGCTCGGTGGTATGGGAATAAACTCAATAGAAGCACTAAAAGGAAACAGACTTATGCTAAGAGGCATAGGCCTTAATCAAAAAGAGCTTGAAATCCTTGGCATCAAGCACGCCGGCGAATAGGAGGGTTTATTAATGAAAAGAATTTACGCAAGGGAAGAATGGTGTCTAGGCTGTCATTTATGTGAATATAACTGTGCTTTTGCTAACTCAGGCCTTGATACTATGACAAAACTTAAAGGGATAAAAATAAATCCTAGAATTCAAGTTGAAGAAAACGATGGAATATTTTATGCCGTTTCCTGTCGCCATTGTGAAGAGCCATTATGCGTTAAAGGGTGTATAACCGGTGCTTTATCTATTAAAGATGGAGTAATCCATATAAACAAGGAAAAGTGTGTAGGCTGTTTCACCTGTATACTTTCCTGTCCTTATGGTTGTATTATGCCTGCCGAAACAGGAGTAATACAAAAATGCGAGCTTTGCCAAACAAATTCTAAAGGAAGCCCTGCCTGCGTTAGCGGCTGCCCGAATAGAGCAATTGTATTTGAGGAGGGGTAATGTGAAAAGCTTTAAATATGTAATTATAGGAAACTCAGCAGCTGGAATCGGTTGTGCCGAAGGTATAAGACAGATAGACAAAAAAGGAACAATAGCAATAATATCCGATGAAAAGCATCACACATATTCACGCCCTCTTATTTCCTATCTGCTTGAAGGTAAAACTGATTTGCAAAGAATGAAATATCGTCCCGATAACTTTTATAAGCAACATAACATTGTTCTTATATCGGGTGAAAAAGCAATTTCTATCAATAAGGAAAGTAAAACCATAAAGCTTGAAAAAGGTGAAGAAATAAAATATGAAAAGCTGCTTGCAGCACTTGGTTCTTCTCCGTTTATCCCACCTATGGACGGACTGGAACAGGTAAAAAGCAAATTTACCTTCATGAAGCTTGATGATGCAATTAATTTAGATAAAGAGCTTTCAAAGGACAAAAAGATTTTGATAGTCGGTGCTGGGCTTATCGGTTTAAAATGCGCCGAAGGAATATATAAAAAATCAGGAAAAATCACTATAATTGACTTGGCAAATAGAATTCTACCCAGTATACTTGATGAAGACGGCTCTGCGATTATTCAAAAGCATATCGAAAGCAAGGGAATCAATTTCATTTTAAATGATAGTGTAAGTAGATTTGAAAGTAATAGTGCGTTTTTAAAAAGTGGGAATATAATTGAATTTGATATTTTGGTAATAGCTGTGGGTGTTCGCCCAAATGTTTCTTTAATAAAGAATGCAGGCGGAAAAATAAACAAAGGAATTTGCACAAACGAAAAATGTGAAACCTCACTTCCAGATATTTATTCAGCTGGTGATTGCACCGAAAGCTTTGATATAACCTGTGACAAGGAAAGAATACTTGCACTTTTGCCAAATGCATATATGCAGGGCGAATGTGCTGGCATAAATATGGCAGGCGGACAAAAGCTTTATGATAAAGCAATACCTATGAATGCAATTGGATTTTTTGGACTTCATCTAATAACAGCAGGAAGCTATGAGGGTAACTTCTTTGAAAAATCAGATAAAAGCAATTACAAGAAACTATTTTTTAAGGACGATTTACTTAAAGGCTATATAATGATAGGTGATGTAAATCGTGGGGGAATCTACACCAGAATTATAAGAGAAAAGATTCCCCTTAGCACCTTAGATTTTGAGCTTATAAAGGAAAGACCACAGCTTATGGCTTTTGAGTTAAATGAACGCAAAAAAATGCTTGCAAATATATCTGAAAGGAGTGTTTGATTTGTCCAATTTAAAAATCACTGCTGGGGAAATGCACTTTCAGCTGCTTAATGAAAAGATAAAGTCCGAGCCTAATGAAGTTGTCGTAAATAATTGCATTGGGCAACGATATATTGCCGCCGGCAGAGAAAGAGGTAAGGTAATAATAAATGGTGTGCCCGGCAATGCCTTAGGCGCTTATCTTGACGGAAGTATTATCGAAGTGTACGGAAATGCTCAAGACGCAACAGGCGATACCATGAATGAGGGAGAAATTATCATTCATGGTTCTTCAGGTGATGCGACCGGTTATGCTATGCGTGGGGGAAAGATATTTATACGTGATAACGCTGGTTATCGTGCAGGGATACATATAAAAGCGTATAAGGAGAAAAAACCTCTGATTATAATAGGTGGCTGTGCCGGAAGCTTTCTTGGTGAATATCAAGCAGGAGGAACTATAATAGTCTTAGGCATTAACTGCAATAAGGAAATTCCTGTCGGTGATTTTTGCGGAACAGGAATGCATGGAGGAAAAATATATATAAGAACCGACACTCTCCCCGAAGATTTACCTAGACAAGTGGATTCACGAAAATGCACTAAAGCAGATTTAGATGAAATATCTGAGCATATAAAAACCTTTTGCTCCCACTTCAATACCGATTATAGCGAAATAATAAGTAAAAGCTTTTATGTTTTAGAGCCTGATACAAAAAATCCATACAAACGTCTGTATACACATAATTAATATTATAACAAAAAATCACCTGCCAATTGACAGGTGATTTTTACTATTTTCTAAAAAATATCACTAAAATTCAACCTTCAAGCCTTCAGCACTGCGTACTGTAAACTTTTTATCAGTTGCTGTATGAGTGATTTTTATTACATCGCCATTTCTCTCAGCATTAAGAGTAAATTCACGGTTTGCTTCTTTATCATATACAACAGCTTGAGCACTCTTTCCATCTTCTAGCTGATAGATTACAAATTCTGCATTTTCAAGATAATCATATGCAAAATTGCGCTTAAATTCACCATAGCCTATGATGCTATTAGGCTTAGCTAGTAGTGGCATTGACAAATAGTCATGCTTTGTTTCATACCATCTGCCACCCTCAAACACTTCGCCCGTTTGAATATCAGTCCATTTTCCAGCAGGAACATAGTATTGAGCAGTTCCCTCTTCATTAAAAATAGGTGCAACAAGCAGATTATCACCAAGCATATACTGTCTATCAAGAGCATGAGTAGCAGGGTCATTTGAGAAATCAACAACCATCGCTCTCATCATGGGGACTCCCACTTCATGAGCCTTTACACCCATAGCAAATAGATATGGCATGAGCTTACCCTTTAGTTTTGTAAAGTGACGGACTACATCAACACTTTCCTCATCAAAGTTCCACGGAACACGATAAGAGCTGTTTCCATGCAGCCTTGAGTGAGTGGACATAAGACCAAATGCACTCCAACGCTTGTATAAGTCGGGAGTACCAGTTGCCTCAAAGCCAGAAATATCATGGCTGAAGAATCCAAAGCCTGATAAACACAAGGAAAGACCGCCACGAAGAGTTTCTGCCATTGATTCATATTGGGAGAAGCAGTCGCCGCCCCAGTGTACGGGGAATTGCTGTCCGCCTACTGTTGCGCTCCTTGCAAATAGGCATGCCTGCCCCTTTCCGTAAAAGTCTTCAAGCACTTCAAACACTGCTTTATTATACAGCTGAGTGTAATAGTTATGCATTTTATGAGGGTCTGAGCCATCAAAATAAACAACGTCAGTAGGAATTCTCTCACCGAAGTCTGTTTTAAAAGCATTTACACCCATTTCACAAAGATCACGTAAAAAGCTTTGATACCATTTTACAGCATCGGGATTTGTAAAGTCTACTATTGCCATTCCCGGCTGCCACATATCAGCTTGGAAAACATCACCATTATGCTTTTTGATGAAGTAGCCTTTTTCCACGCCTTCATCAAATAATGCTGATTGCTGCGAAATATAAGGATTAATCCATACGCATATTTCAACATTCTTTTTCTTAAGTCTAGACAGCATAGCCTTAGGGTCAGGGAACATTCTCTTATCCCATGTAAAGTCAGTCCAATTAAATTCCTTCATCCAGAAGCAGTCAAAATGGAATACCTCCAAGGGAATATCACGCTTTTCCATCTCATCAATAAAGTATGAGCAGGTTTCCTCATCATAATTAGTAGTAAAGGATGTAGTCAACCATAATCCATAGGAATACGCAGGAGGAAGCCCCGGTTTTCCTGTAAGCGTAGTGTATACTGATAAAACATCGGCAATTGTCTTTCCGCCAATAACAAAATATTCAAGATGCTCACCTTGTACACTGAAAGCAACCTTTGATACAGTTTCACTTGCAACTTCAAAGGAAACCTTTTCAGGGTGATTTACAAACACACCATAATTATTGGAAGATACATAGAAAGGAATAGACTTATAGGTTTGCTCTGTACAAGTTCCACCGTCATTGTTCCACACATCTACTGTTTGTCCATTTTTAACAAATGTCGAAAACTTCTCACCAAAACCATATATATGCTCACCCACAGAAACATTAAGCATATCTCTCATATACACATTTTCATCTGTTTCCATTTTTGCAAAAAAGTTAGCATTGTCAAGAGCCTTCATACGGTTTTCAGTAATCCATGATGCCTCTTGTATATAAGAAGTAGTTCTCCAACCCTGCTTTGTAATAAGCTTGTCCTCATAAAAATACTGAACGTCCCAGCCACCGACTTTCAAAATCCTAACCTTTGTTTTACCAGAAGTCATTTCCCAGTGAGTTTCCGTTTCACAAATTTCCGGCTTAAATGTAGCATCTTCATAAAGCTTAAAGCTTGGAGTTTTCTTTACAGTTCCTGAATAATGGTCGATGCTAACCTTAATAGTATCAGCCAATGTAGAGGTAAAGGTTACTTCAAGAACAGGTCCTTCAAGCGTCATACCCCTATTTTGAATGAAATTTTTCGTAACAAATACTTTAATAGAATTTTCACTCACCTTAAATTCATAAGGCTGAGTAGCATAAGCGACTTCATATCCGGGCTTATTCATCCAAAATCCATCAGAAAATTTCATAATATATACCCTTTCTCGTTAATATTTGCTTTAAACTGCGTTTTAACACTACTTATCGCTAGTAATCGTTAAATTTAAAGCATTTTTGTAAACGTTTACAGTATCTATTATTATTGAATATAAACGTTTACAATTAGTCTATCATATATCTTTAGAAAAATCAATAGCTAAAATTAAAAATTTTTTCGGCAAAATAGCCAAAAAACAAACATATTTATTAAAACTATTGATATCACTGAAATAAACATGACATTTGTAATGTAAAAAAATGCACATATAACTTTTCTTTGCTTAAAATCCATGATAAGATACTTAAGAAAGGTAAAGGTGATATTATGAATGAATTTGTAGTGATAAAAAATTTGATAAAAAATTATGGGGATTTCTGTGCTGTTGACAATCTAAGCTTTTCAGTTGAAAAAGGGGAGATTTTTGGACTTTTAGGACCTAACGGGGCAGGAAAATCAACTACCTTAAATGCAATAACAATGCTGTCAGACTTCAGCAAAGGTGAAATTTCAATTGATGGAAGGAATATAAAGACAGATTATCAAAGGATTAAAATGCTTATAGGAATTGTTCCTCAAAAAATTGCTTTATACGACCATTTAACAGCTATTGAAAATGTAAAATTCTTCGCTTCTCTTTATGGATTGAAGGGGAAGGCTCTCCTGCTTGCCGCTAAAGAGGCATTAGGCTTTGTTAATCTTTCTGAAAAAAGCAACCTAAAGCCACGCCAAATGTCGGGAGGTATGTTAAGGAGGTTAAATATTGCGTGTGGTATTGCTCATTCTCCAAAATTAATTATAATGGACGAACCCACAGTAGGCGTTGACACTCAATCAAGAGAGCATATTCTTGAGTCAATTAAAATTCTGCGTAGCCGTGGTGCTACTATAATTTACACTTCTCACTACATGAACGAGGTTGAGGAAATTTGCGATACAATAGCTATTATTGACAAAGGACGGCTAATAGCATCAGGCACGAAGGAAGAGCTTGTTTCCCTTGTCACCAATCTTAAAACAGTTAAAATTCAAACCATTCTAAATTCAGACTTTAACAAAGATAGTTTTATTAAACAAATGTCCGCTCTTACCCACGTTAAGCATATAAGAATACAAGAGAATGATGTTATTAAAATTGATTTATCACTGGAATGTGATGACTTAACCTTTATTTTCGATAAAATAAGTGAATTTGGTTTACCATTTATCTCGGTTAATTCCGATGTACCTGACCTTGATACCTTATTCATTGCACTTACAGGTAAAGAAATAAGATAGGAGAAAGTATGAAGGATATAATTGTAAACGACCTTAAAGAATTTTTTAGGGATAAATCAAGCTTGTTTTTTACGATATTTTTCCCTATAATACTTGTATTCGTTTTAGGAAATTTATTGGAGATGTGGAATAATTCAGAAACAATTGTTGGCGAATTAAATATAGCCTATTATGTAGATTCTAACGATGATTATAAAGTAAAATCAATAGAGCAATTTTTAAAAGGACTTGAAAAGGATGAAGCGATTAGTCTTAAAAAGCTAGAAAAGCTGGAAAACAGTGCAAATCAATATGATTCTATAATAGCCCTATCAGGCTCGCCTATGGAAGTGACTCTCTACAAAGGAAATGACGATACTAAAAATAATACAATAAACGCTATAATGAACAGCTATTTAGAGCTTAATGATAAAATCAACTATGTAATGTCAAAAAACAATAATCAAATACCTGAAATAACCTTTAAAGATGAATACATTAGCCCCAAAAATTTAGGTACTAATCGTAATATGATTGACTATTACGCTGTTACAATGACTGTTATGATAGTTTTTATGACCGGAGGAATAGCCGGTTCTGAATCCTTTCAAAGCCTTAGAAAAAACAACACTATTGACAGGCTCATAATTTCTCCCAAAAGTAAGCTTTCCATTTTTATAGGAAAGATGATAGGCTTTAGCCCGATGATATTTGTACAGCTGGCTGTTGTAATGTTTGTAAGCTGGAAATTTTTAAAAGCGAATTATGCAGCTAGTTTTTTAGGAAATATACGACTTATAATGATGCTAATTGCATTAAGCTACGCTCTAATCTCTTTCAGCTCCTTTCTTGGGATACTGTTTAATTTCAGGACACAGGCAATAATGATGCCCCTTATGTGGGTAACAATGTTTTTCGGAGGAACGTTTTCAAGAGAAGTTTATGTCGAAAAAATCACTCCTTTAATGCCACCCTATATTGTGCAAAAGGCAGCTTTTGATTTAATAAATTTTAACAGATTTGAGTTGGTAAATAAAATAACAGTTGTTTCTCTAATTTTATTTGTAACATTCACTTTAACAGGGGGCTATATATTCTCAAAAAGGAGGGAAACGGCATGAATATTCTTATAATGCTTAAAAATAATTTTTTAAAGCTGAAATCCGCCCTTTTCGCAGGAATAGGAGGTGCTTTGCTCTTGATACTCATTTTCACCTCTGTAAACGATCTAGGTAAAGAAGCTGAGCAAAGGTCAACATCAATCTCAGTTGGACTAATTGATAATGATAATAGCGAGCTGTCAAAAAGTCTTAAGCTTTATCTTGAGAAAAAACAGAATATGATAGTAAAGCAGGATAGCTATGAAAACTTAAGCAACTTATTGCTAGATAGAAGAATATCTGTTATAATAGAAGTACCGGAAAGCTTTCAGCTGCAAGCCTTAAATGGTAATATGCAAAATCTTATTTTCACTGCGTTAGATGATTATGAAAATTCTGCTTTCACTCAAGCTTATTTAAATACATTTATGCAAGGTGCCGATATACTTTCAAAATCAGCAGACGGCGACTTAGATAAGCTTAAAGAATCTTTAAGCAATAGCAATGAGTTTAATACTAAATTAAATACAAAGTCACTTGATGCTACAACCAACGCTTCTTTAGTCAGCGAGTTTCAATTTCAATTTACAGCCGGATTTTTCATGATGCTTATATTCTCAATAGGTATAATTTTCTCCTTGAGCATATCAAAAGATAAATATTCAGGTACATATTTCAGAATTAAAGCAACCCCCATAAAGCCTGTCGATTATATTATAGGAACATCTATATACGGCCTTTTTACTATGTTACTATTTTACAGTGGGCTAATAATATATATTGGTATTTTTAATATTGATATAGGATTCCCTCTATGGCTTGCATTTTTGATTTTTACTTTATTTTCTTTATTTGCTTTAGGCTTTTCTATTCTCCTTGCACTATTAAACCTGAGCAACAACGCTATAAGTACAATAATACTTGGCTTTGGAACTATATCAAATATTCTTGGAGGTGCATACTTTCCTATAAGTGATGAGGTTGGCAGTATAAAAAATCTCTCAATACTTATGCCAAATTATTGGCTTATGGATATAATCAGAGGTGTTCAAGAAAACCCTGATTATAATATTTTACCGGCAATACTTATCCTTAGTCTTTATGTTGTGCTTATTTATTTAATAACTTCAGTAATATTTGCAAATAACACACGCAAAAGCTAAACAACAAGAGGTTATAATGATTAAACCTTTTATTTACTTCACCGCTAAGCTTTTAGCTATTTTTTCTTCATTAACAATGCTTTTTACGGCAGGTACGGATATTAGTCCTTTGATAATATCCGCACTTGCCTTTTCCTGCTTATTATTAGCCGAACTGCTGGTACTAATTAAGCTGCCTTTATTTAAGCTAAAGTGGATTATAATAAGTGTAGTGGCTTTTATTTGCTTTTTCGTGTCCGCCAAAAACTATTTCCCTATATTTGCTATAACGATTGTGCAAATATCATGTGAATATTCAGACAAAAAGCTGCGGTATGAAATAATTTTTGTCAGCGTTGTTCTTTTATTTTTGTTATTTCCTACAAACACCGTTTTAGGATTGATTACGATTATTTTAGTGATTACTACGCTGACGAGCATTTATTTATGCGAAAGAATAGAGTGCTTAGTGAAGGCAAGCTTTGAAAAGAGCAAGGTTATTTCCGAGCTTAATTTTAAAAACTCACAGATGCAGCAATATATAAAAACAGTTAGATCTGCTGCCATTGTAGAAGAGAGAAACCGCTTTTCTTCAAGGATACATGATAAACTGGGACATGGAGTTTCAGGCAGCATAATAATGCTTGAGGCAGCAATGCTAATACTCAAAAACGAGCCTGATAAAGCAGAAAAAACCATAAGAAAAGCTACCGAAAACCTACGTGACAGCGTAAATAATATAAGAATTGCATTATATGATGAACGCCCTGCTAAAATGCAAATTGGTATGACTCATATCAATCAAATACTAGAGGAATTTAAAATAAGCTATAATACACAGGCAAGTGCTGAAACAAAAGGAGATTTAAGCAAGATTCCTCATGAAATATGGCAGTGCATTATAGAAAACTTAAAAGAAGCACTCACTAATTTCCTTAAACATTCAAACGGGACTAAATTTGTTTTAAAAATTGAAGTAATGAATAAAATTTTAAAGGTTCAGTACGAGGACGATGGTAAATCATATGGGAAAATAAAATATGGCATAGGACTTGAAGCTATTAACGAGAGAATAGCTGTTTCATGTGGGAGAATGCTGATACAGAACGATACAAACGGATTTAGGATAATAAATATTTTTAAACTGTGAGCATGAAAGGAGAAAACCTTGGCTATTAACATAATAATTATTGATGATGATTATATTATTCGTGAGGGACTAAAAATGATAATTTCATCACAAGAGGATATGAAATGCCTAGCACTTGGACAAAACGGACAAGAAGCTGTCAGACTCTGTCAAAGATTACAGCCCGATATCACTTTAATTGATATAAGAATGCCTATAATGGACGGTATAAAAGCAAGCGAAATTATTTTAAACGAAAAAACATCCGTTCCATTATTGCTCACAACCTTCGATGAAGAGGAATTTGTTTTGCAAGCACTAAAGCTTGGAATCAGTGGATACATTCTTAAAAATTCACCTGCCGAACGCATTATCAGTTCCATAAGGACTGTATATAACGGAGGTACGGTTTTTCAGGCTGATATTCTCAGCTTTATAAGGCAACGTCTTGAGAGCTATGGTAAAAGCCATATTTTCGAGCTGCTTTCTAACAGGGAAATGGAGATTGTTAAGCTTATTTCCAAAGGATTGTCAAATCAAGAAATAGCTGATGAGCTGTTTATTTCAAATGGTACGGTGCGAAATTATATAAGCACAATTTTAGACAAAACGGGTCTTTCACACAGAACACAAATTGCAGTAAAATATCTCGAAAACAAATGATTCTCCCAAGTAAAATGAAATTTATCCAAACAAAAATTTCAAAAACACAAGAAAATATATTGATTTTCTGCATATAATGTGTTATATTTATAT
>FZPS01000049.1_pt41 | contig 19299 bp, 16 predicted proteins | sample 1817821 | NCBI WGS metagenome assembly FZPS01 (sample SAMEA104158645, study PRJEB21678) | metagenome | place: Germany | collected 2015-04-21
CCATTGACCTGAAGAATACATTTGTTTTTTTTGTAAAAACTAAGTGGTAAGTAACAAACTATACGGAGGTGTATTATTTATGAAGTTAAAAAAATGTTTAGCAATGTTGATTGTCAGCTCTTTATTATTTAGTGCTTGTACTGGTAAAGCTCCTAGTACACCAAAGGGCAATGTAACTGTTCCAAAACCAACTCCCCCAACAAACGTAGCAGCCAAAGAATTAAATATTTGGACATACTTTTCAGGTAATGAACAAACAATGTTTGGAGAATTATCTGATACGTTCGCTAAGAATAATGATGTAAAAGTTAATGTAGAATATATTCCTTTTGGAGATTATAAAAAACAAATCTCTGTTGCTCTAGCTAGTGATAGTTTGCCAGATATTATTATGATTGATAATCCTGATCATGCTGCTTTTGCATCCATGGGAGTATTCGAAGACATTACAGATAAAATAAATGCTTGGGAAGCGAAAGATAAGTATTTTGATGGACCTTTGGCTTCGACAATGTTGGATGGAAAATACTATGGTATACCTGTTACTAGTAATTGCTTAGCTCTTTTCTATAATGAAAAAATGTTAGCTGATGCAGGTATTACGCCTCCAACCAATTGGGATGAATTAATAGCTGCTGCTAAAAAACTAACAACAAATGAAGTCTTTGGTCTTGGAGTCGCCTCTCCTAAAAATGAAGAAGCAACATTTCAATTTCTTCCTTGGATGATTGCTGCTGGTGGAAGCTATGATCAATTAAACTCACCAGAAGTAATTAAAGCAATGACTCTTTGGACAAACCTTATTAAAGACGGTGCCATGAGTAAAGAAACTATTAACTGGGGACAAGGTGATATACAAAAACAATTTTCTGCTAGTAAGCTTGCAATGTTTGTCGGTGGTCCTTGGATGATTGGGCAAATCCAAGAAGATGCTCCCGATCTTACATGGGGTGTAGCTAAAATTCCTCAAGATAAACAATTTGCATCTGTTTTAGGCGGAGAAAATATGGGTATTGTGAAAGGTAAAAATGTAGATTTAGCATGGGATTTTCTAAAATACCTTGGTGATTTTGATACGGTTAAAAACTTTATTAGTCAAATAGGTTACTTCCCTCCACGTCGTGACGTTGCACAAGATCCGATTTGGACAGAAGATCCTATTAAAAAAGTATTTATGGACCAAATGCAATATGCTATGCCACGTGGCCCACATCCAAAATGGCCCGAAATTTCAGCAGCTATCTATACTGCTCTTCAAGAAAGTTTAACATTTACAAAAACTCCTGAACAAGCTGCAAATGATGCACAAAAGATTGTTGATACATTATTAAAATAAATGATTAAATAATAAATATCAAAAGCTACCTAAATAATATAATGCAAAATGTTATTCAGGTAGCTTTATATATAATTAAGGTGATCTACATGAAAAAATCAAAATCTAACCTTGGATCTCAAGCCTATGAAAACGTAGGGTATCTTTTCATCTTGCCAGCTGTTGTGTTTATGATTGCATTTGTTGGATATCCCATTCTTTATAATATTATCTTAAGCTTTCAACACGTTGATCTTATGGCTCTTAGCTCAGGGGTTAGAGAATCTGTGGGACTACGTAACTATATGGATTTATTTAATAATCCTGTTCTTAAAATAGCCTTATGGAATACGTTCTTTTTTTCCGTTATGTGTATTGCATTACAGTTTACAATAGGTTTTGCTTTTGCTCTATTTTTTAATCTTGACTTTAAATTTTCAAAACCCATTCGTGGTCTTATTATGGTTGCATGGCTTATACCAATGACCATAACAGCACTAAATTTTAAATTTATGTTTAGTTTAAAAGGTGGCATTATTAATGAACTCTTAATGACCTTAGGTATTATACAAAACCCTATTGAGTGGTTAATCGGATCTAAAAGTGCTATGTGGAGTTTAATTATCACCAACGTATGGATTGGGATACCCTTTAATATGATTTTATTAGTAACAGGATTAAGTACTGTGCCCAGCTCTATCTATGAAAGTGCAAGTATTGACGGAGCTAACTGGCTTCAAAAATTATTTTATATTACGATACCCTCTATCAAAACATCTATACTGGCAGTTATAACCCTTGGTTTTATCTATACATTCAAAGTATTTGATCTTGTATTTTTGATGACCAATGGAGGACCTATCAATGCAACTGAAGTTCTTTCTACACCGGCTTATCGCTATTCCTTTGATCAATTTAATTTTAGTATGGGAGCTGCTGCTGCTAATATTCTTTGTTTAATACTTTTAGCCATTAGTATTATTTACATTAAGCTTATTAAGGAAGATGAGGTGATGTAGGATGAATAAGATTAAATCAACGTGAAATTATTCTAAATATAATTGCTGTCTTAATAGCAATCTTATTTCTTTTCCCTCTTTATTGGATTGTAGTATCTTCATTAAAACCAGAAGCAGAAATATTTCAACTTCACCCCACATTATGGCCACAAAATTTAACTTTTAGTTCTTATATTGATCAATTTGTAGGTGGAGAATATAACATCTTTAAGGGATTTTTAAATAGTTTAATTGTAGCAGTACCGACCATGATTATCTCTGTTTGCTTATCTGTACCAGCTGCATATGGATTAGCCCGATTTAAAATTCGTGGTAAAAAGGTATTGATCCACTCTTTCCTACTCACTCAGCTTATGCCTGCAACACTACTTCTTACACCTATGTTTATCTTATTTAAAAAAATAGGAATAACCAATACCTTTTGGGCACCTATTATTGCTACTTGTACAACGGCTATTCCTTTTTCTGTTATGATTTTACGCACTTATTTTCTAACATTACCTAAAGAGCTTGAAGATTCTGCTAAAATTGATGGCTGTACTCTATTTCAAGCCTTCATCCGTATTATTTTACCCATTGCCTATCCTGGTATTATTATGGTAGCAACCTTCTCTTTCTTATTTGGCTGGGGAGATCTTATATACTCACTTACCTTTATATCCAATCAAAGCATGAGACCCATTACTGCCGGTATTTATAATTTTATAGGAAGATATGGGATACAATGGAATCGAATAATGGCATTTGGAACCGTTGTCATCATCCCAGTAGTTCTTATCTTTATATTCTTACAAAAATACATTCTGGGTGGTCTTACATCAGGGGCTGTAAAACAATAATAAGGAGGTATTTTGAAATGAGAAATTTTGGAACTCGTATGCTGAATCAACCAATGAATATTGATAACGAATTTGGAAAGTTTGATAATACCTATTTTAATATAGACAGCATAACAGAATATAATGTTGCAAATCGCACTGGAAAATTAAAATGGAAAAGATATTTAAGAAAATACAGAATGAGCTTTAATTGTATTACCGCACCTTTTGAAGAAGCAACTTCTTGGGAATTCCCACCTGAATATCCCATTGATGAAAATATGCCATTTAAAATTGATTTTGTAACAGACCGAACCATTCGTATTCGAATGAATGCTAAAAATGCCCCCATTGTAGATTCTGATTCTTTAATGATTGAAAATAAAATACCTGATAGTGATAACTGGAAAGCCATAGAGGATCGTAATAAGATCACTTATTTAGGCAAAAAGGCTAAATTAATTTTATATAACTCTCCCTTTAATATCGAAATTCAAGACTTACAGGGAAATACCATTACAAAAACCTATAATATGGCTGATTCAACGGCTCTTGATAATACAGATCCTACACCATTCTCTTATGTGCGTAAAGTAGATGATCTTCAAAAATATATGGCAGCAACATTTAAAATCCAATATGATGAAAAATTCTATGGATGTGGTGAATCCTTCACAAGACTAAATAAAAGGGGACAAAGAATTAATCTTTGGACCTACGATGCTTTAGGAGCACAAACCTCTGATATGTACAAGCCGATACCGTTTTTTATTAGTAGCAATGGTTATGGTATGTTCATGCATTCCAGTGCACCTATGACCTTTGATTTTGGAGCTGCTTATGATGAAGCAACTACTTTATATATAGGAGATGATGTCTTAGATTTATTTATATTTTTAGGATCTCCCAAAGAAATCGTAGAAGAATATACAGCTCTTACTGGTAGAGGATCCATGCCACCAGATTGGAGTTTTGGTCTTTGGATGAGTCGCATTACTTATGATTCCGAAAAACAAGCTCGAGAAGTAGCCACAAAACTACGAAAAGCTAAAATACCATGTGATGTCATTCATTTAGACACAGGCTGGTTTGAAGAAGATTGGAAATGTAATTATCAATTCTCTCATACTCGCTTTGATGATGAGGATCAAATGATTAAGGATTTAAAAGAAATGGGGTACCATATTTCACTATGGCAACTTCCATATATTACTCCTACTAATGAATTATTTGAAGAAGCTGTTCAAAAGGGATATATAGTAAAGGATTTTGATGATAAGTTACCTACAGAAGATGCCATTATCGATTTTAGTAATCCTAAGGCTGTTAAGTGGTACCAAGGCCTTCTTAAAAATTTATTTGATAAAGGAATTGATGCTATCAAGGTAGATTTTGGAGAAGGTGCCCCCTATCGTGCAATGTACCACTCAGGTAAAAGTGGAAAATACGAGCATAATCTTTATCCTCTTAGATATAATAAAGCAGTTGCTGATATTACAAAAGAATGTACTGGAGAAAATATTATTTGGGCCCGCAGTACCTGGGCTGGCAGCCAGAGATATCCTCTTCATTGGGGTGGAGATGCTGAAATTACAGATAGTGCGATGGCTGCTACCTTACGTGCTGGCTTATCACTTGGGCTTTGTGGTTTTACATTCTGGAGTCATGATATCGGTGGTTTCACACAAAGAAGCCCTGAAGAGCTATATAGCCGATGGACAGCTTTTGGTATGCTAACTTCTCATAGTCGCTGCCATGGTGCGCCTCCAAAAGAACCTTGGGAGTACAGCGACGAATTTACTCATCTATTTAGAAAATCAGTAGAGCTTAAATACAGCTTACTTCCATATATCAAAGAACAATCTTTAAAAAGCATCGAAAAAGGGTATCCTCTTCTTAGAACTTTATTTTTTGAATATCCTGATGACGATACATCATGGCTAATAGAAGATGAATATTTCTTTGGTTCTGACCTGTTAGTTGCTCCCATTATAAAAGCCAATGCAACAGAGCGTAAAGTATACCTGCCAGAAGGTAATTGGGCTAACTATTTTACGAAAGAAACATTAAAGGGTGGTAAATGGTATACTATCAAAACTGTTGAGCTTCCAATCATTATCATGGTGAAAAAAGGAGCTCAAATTAATCATGTTCCAGTAGCCCAATGTACTAGAGATATTGATTGGTCAAAACAATATTCCATAGAATTTTAGCAACAAACAAAAAGCGGTCTAAAGTTAAACTTTTTAACTTTAGACCGTCTTTTTATTATAGTAAGATTTAAAATCTGTAACCTTTTTGTAACGCTTTCTACCATTGAAAGATGAAGATTCATGATATAATATTATTGTCCATATACACATTCATAATTCAAGTTTCGCAAGATGCATTTTCAATTATGAATTTAGAAATATCTATCAATAAAATTTTATCCTATTGGAAAAAGGGTATCTTTTTTGAGGAGAGAACAACTGTGAAAAGCATTAAAAAAAGATTAGTTGTCAATTTTATGTTTATTATACTCATTACCGTTATTACACTAGAAATCTTCTTAATTAATACAGTAAAGCAAAATTACTATCAAAATTTAGAAGATAACTTATATAATCAAATCAAGATGTCTGCCAATCTTTATTCCCAATACTTTTCTGATGCTACCTTGCATGAAAATGTTCTAAATAACGTAGATACTTTCTGGAAACAAACAACAGCCCAAGTTCAGATTATTGATTTAGATGGAAATGTTTTAATGGATTCCATCGGTGTCATTCCCTCTGATGTTTCTACCATAGAAGATGTAACCAAAGCCCTGAATGGAGAAAAAGGAAAATGGATCGGAAAAGTTTCCTATGATACAGAACAAGTAATGGCAGTTTCCTACCCATTGATGTCTGGGGATCGTATTGTAGGAGTCTTACGTTTTATTAGTTCTTTACGAGAAGTAAATCGTGAAATCAGTAACATTGCTTTTGTATTTATATGGTTTGGTGTAGTTGTTATTCTCATATCAGGTCTTGTTAGTATTCTCTTAGCCAACTCCATCATTGGTCCTCTAAAAGAAGTAACGGCGGCAGCTGAAAAAATGGCTTTAGGTGATTTTAAAATAAAAAGTAAAAAGAAACATGATGATGAAATCGGAAAACTTTCAGATACCCTCAATTATATGGCGGAGGAAATCTTAAAAAGAGAACAGCTAAAAACTGATTTTATTTCTTCTATTTCCCATGAATTACGAACTCCCCTGACCTCTATTAAAGGTTGGGCTGTAACTTTAAAAGAAGGATATGAAACAAAAAAAATACTTTTAGATGGACTTGAAATCATTGAAAAAGAAAGTGATCGACTGACAGAAATGGTAGAAGAACTTTTAGACTTTTCAAAGTTTGTATCCAATAAAATCACACTACATCAACAGCTTACTGATATTGCTGAAATTATTGAACATATTAAAAAACAACTAACTCCTAGAGCATTACGAGATCAAATCAATTTTCATGTATACTTTGAAGAAAATTTACCAAAAACCTATGCTGATGAACATCGATTAAAACAAGTTTTTATTAATATATTGGATAATGCTTTTAAATTTACTTCTCCTGGTGGAAAAGTTTCTTTCGCTTCTACCTATAAAGATTCCTATTTTTATTTTTGTATAACCGATACAGGTTGTGGAATTCCAGAAGAAGAATTACCAAGGGTAAAAGAAAAATTTTATAAAGGAAAGACAAGTAAATCTAAAAATGGAATCGGATTATCTATTTGCGATGAAATCATACAACGGATGAATGGAATATTAGAAATTAAAAGTGAACTTAATAAAGGAACGGAAGTCATCATTAAAATTCCTTTACAGGAGCGTGCGTAAATGAAAAAGATAAAATTTTTGTTTTTAGTACTGTTAGCCATCTTAGGGCTTACTGGGTGTGCTATTTCCTCTACTGATGCTACCCATAAAATTGTACCACCCCAAAATCAAAAGTCTCCCATCAAAGGATCTTGGAAGGTTATGGAAGTTGTAGAAGATCTCTCAGGAAAGGAGGAAAATAATGAAAGCCAATGGCTGGATAAAGTTTTTTTATTTTCCGAAGAATACATTACCCTCGGTGATTATTTTTTAGAAAATCCTAGTTACCAAATCAAACGAGTAAATGGAAAAGACTATCTACTCTATAGTCATAAAGCTTTTCTAAAAAACTTTTCTTTACCTGATGGTGAAGTTGAAGTTATTACTGTCATTGATGAAGACAAATTTTTTTGTGAAATGGTCTGGATCAATGAAGAAGAACTCATAGTAAGTATTGCCAATTATCATTTTTATTTAGAAAAAATTTCCGATCATATTAACGAAGACCTCTATTTATCTGAAGATAAGAAAAAAGCAAACAAAGAGCCTTTTCAAAATCACGAAGAAGAAGAATTTCTTCAATCAGGGGTATTGATTGGATTACGTGACACAAAAAATCACCAATTTTCTTATCGAACCTTGTGGATTTCAGCTAAAAACAAGCAGATGGAACCCATCCTTGAATTGAATGAAATCATCTTTCCAAGGAGAAGTGGATTTTGGAAAATAGAAACTATCCGAAATACAACAGAAAAAAGAACAGAAGATTTTTTCTTCCCTTATAAAATTCTTATGGAAAAAGATATAGCAAAAAAAGAGACTCTCATTACCTTTGATGATTCTAATTGGGTGGATAAAACAGGACAAGTATATAAACAGATTGATTATATTGGAAATGATTATATTGCTATTGAAAGTTTCGGAAGTGGAAAGTATAACCATGGTGATGAACAATGGCATGAAAATAAGCTTCAAATTTTACCCGTTGATCGCCTTCCTCATGAAAAAAATGTAAAAATAATGGATCTTGCTGGAGAAGAAGCCGTATCTTCTATGAAATTTCAAATACAAAAAACAATAAACACACTGGATATAAAAGTAAGTCATCTTTTGGATTATGAAGGGCTGTTAGATAATTTTGGACTAGAACGAAAAATGGGCCATTGGTTTTTTAAGGGTAGAATCAATTATAGAAAAGAAAATCAAATTCTTTCAGCTGACTATAACATTAATACGATTCCACCATCTAAATTGATTTTTTATGATGAACTTTCTATTCCTTGGACCTATATCAAAGATAAAGTACCAGAAGCTATCGATGCCTATACTTCTCCCAATAAAGACCTTCTTCTCGTTGTAACAAAGAAAGAAATTATTATTTATAGTATCCAAAAGGGTATGATTCAAGATCTTATCTTGCAAAGAATCCCACTGGATAAAAATGAAACTATTATTATGGCAGAATGGGCTACAGGAGATTATGTTGAAAACTGGACAAAAACATTAACAAGCTTACATCATGAACAGTAGATGTTTCAGATCAGAATTTAGTCCATATTATAAATAATAATGTCCAATTGTTTTTGGCTCCTTTATGTAATAATAATAGATAATCACATGTTTTATTATTTAATTTGTGGTTTTTTCCTATTTCAAAATTACAGAGAGGAGTTTTAGAATGAAAAAAGCAACAAAAACCAGAATGTCTTTATTACTTTCATTACTATTTTTTGTAACCACTGTATTTTCATCTACAGTGCTGGTTTATGCTGAAGGTACCCCGGAGCTAAAAGGACGGAAAATGGGTCCTGTTGAAAGTTTAGGAGCTCCCTTAGAAGATGTACAAACATTATCAGCCGTTTATGGTATGGAAGATGGTCACAACATGATGTATACCACTTCCAACGGATTCCCCGGTGTTTTCAGCGTCATTGATTTAGATACCTATGAACTGGTTCGTTCCTTTCCACTAGAAAACACTTCACGCTCATGGACTCATGCCATTGATAAAGAGGGTAATGTATATATTGGTGGGTATGGTTTAGGTAGTGCAGACGCTCGATTGTTTCATTATTCTCCTATTACCAAAGAGATCGAAGACCTTGGGGTTGCTATTCAAGGCGAAAACGTAATCTGGGATATCACTGTAGATGAAGAAGGTAATGTTTACGGTGGTACCTACAATAATGGCAAAGTTTTTAAATATGATGTAGCTGCTAAAAAATTTACCGACTTCGGTCAAGTAGATCCTGCAGAAGATAATGTGCGAGCCATTGCATACTACAATGGTTATATCTATGCTGGAACAGGTCCTTTAAATGGACGAGTATGGAAAATCAAAGCCGATGATCCCAGTGATAAACAAAGAATCGAAATACCTGATAGTCCTATGAAGGATGGTAAACCTATCTATAATAAAGCTTCGATGAAATATGTATATGATCTTACCATCATTGGCAATCGTCTTTATACTTTCTTTAATGGAGATTTTGTCATGATGGCCTATGACATGGATACGGGCGAATGGTTAATGGATAATGTCTATCAACCTGTTCGAGGTGGTGTTGGATTAAGTCCTGCTTTTAACGGAAAAGCCTATTATGCAGAACGAATCATTGGTGCCTTTAAGCTGATGGAGATCGATTTAGAGACGGGTGAAGCTAGCCCTGCTCCTGTTAACTATGACTTAGGTCTTCGTGAAATGGCTATGGTTACTCTTCCTAACCAACCAGATTTTCCAGACCCTGTAATCATCACCAATAATTATAGTGGTGGGGTCATTTTAATGGATATGGATAAAGGTAAAATCACAACATTACCCTCCCTTGCCAAACCAGGAGAAACCTCCATCCAATCCTTTGAAAAAGGTAATGACGGTAAGATTTATATTAGTGGTTATATGGGAAGTAGTGGTATTCAATTCGATCCTAAAACTAAAGAATTCACTAAGTTTCCATTAGAACAAGTAGAAGGAATGACTCCATTAGGAGATAAAATGTATATGGGGGTTTATCCTGGTGCACGTATCATGGAATTGGATACAACCAAGCCCATGGGAAGTAGCAATCGGCCTAAAGAATTATTCTCCATGTCAGGTGAAAAACAAGATCGACCTTTTGCTATGACTTCTGGAGATGGTAAACTCTTTATTGGAACCATTGCAGACTATGGACAATTAGGGGGAGCTCTTGCCATCTACGACCCTGCTACGGGTGAAAAATCCGTACACAGAAATGTAGTTCAAAATCAAAGTGTTGTTGGATTGGCTTATAAAGATGGAAAAATTTATGGATCCACTACAATATCCGGTGGATTGGGTATTACTCCTACAGAACCTGCTGCAAAAGTATTTGTATGGGATGTAGAAAAGGGAGAAAAAATCTTAGAAACAGTCCCTAATTATTCTGATACAGATAAAACACCAAAGGCCATTTCTGGACTAACCTTTGATAAAGATGGCTTATTATGGGGTGTGGCTCAAAACACCTTATTTGCTATGGATCCTACCACTTTGGAAGTCGTTAAAAAGTTATCTACAGGCCCAAATAATTGGGGTGCTGGTCATTATTGGAGACCCGTTTACATGAAATGGGGAAAAGATGGTCTCCTATATACAACCTTAGGTGGAAAACTAACCGTTATCGATACTGAAACATTAGAATATCGTCAACTAGCTGATACCAACCTTATGACTTTAGATGATGAAGGCAATATTTATTATGCACAAAGTGCTCGTTTTTATAAAGTTCCTGTAACAGGAGAAATCATTCCTGGAGAGCCAACCGAACCTGTTATTCCTGGCATTGAAGATAAAATCTTAAATCCTAGTTTTGAACAACCCGTTGTAGATGGTGTTATTCCAGGTTGGGAAGATGCATTTCCAACCCAATATCCAAAAGAAAATACTTCTTTTGAAGTGACCGATGAAAAAAGTTTTACTGGAAAGTATAGTTTGAAAGTAGTAGACGCCTCTACCGCAGGACCTGTGAAAGTTACAAGTAATAAAGTAAAAGTAACGCCTGGAGTAGAATACTATGGAAAGGCAAATGTATTTTTAGAATCAGGCAGAACTTATCTTTCCATGAATTTCTATGATAAGGATGGAAATGATTTATCTGTCAAACCCAGTATCTATGTAGAGATTCGAGGAGAAGAAGGTAAATGGCGTGAAGTAGAAACTCGCCACGAAATCGCACCTCCTAATGCGGTTTATGCTACGGTTTCAGCCTTTTGTACCATTGGTTGGACAACAAGTATTTATTATGACGACATTACTTTAGAATCTGTTCGTCCTGTTGGAAATCCTGGAACCCTTGAAATTACAGCTCCTCGTAATGCTCCTCGTAATAACGAATTTGAAGTAACACTAACAGCAAAAGAAACCAATGATTTATATAGCTTACTTGCAAAATTAACCTATGATCCTACGAAAATAGAAGTTATCGATGTAACTCCTACTACCGCTTTTGGTACCCAATCTTATCTTGGTTATAAAGATGATAATGGCAACTTACTCATTACTGCTACTCAAACTGGTGATTCTGTCATTAACAAAGACACGGAAGTTGCTGTAATTCGTTTTAAAACTTTATCTGAACTTGGGGATACCACCATTACTCTTCGACAAGATTCTGAATTGGCTCAAAGAAATGCAGATGAAACCAAAGAAATCTATCATTTAGAAAAAGATATTATCCAAAACATTACCATCCTTATGGATATCGAAGATGTTAACAAAGACGGAAAAGTAGATATCATTGATGTTGTAACCGTTGCCAAAAACATCGGAAAAGCTTTAACGGATACCAATAAAGCTTGTGATGTAAATGGAGACGGAACCATTGATATTAGTGATCTTGCTCTCGTAGCTGTTAAAATGATGGATCTTGCAAAATAAATTTTTACCATAAAAAATATGGATCATAAATTATGCACTTATGTAGATACTTTTCACTATCTACATAAGTGCATTTTCTTTAACACTCCGAATTTCGAACAGCTGAAGGTGAAATCCCTTTATACCTTTTAAACAATCGACAAAAATAACTAAGGTCATTAAAACCTACTGTAAAAGCCACTTCTGTAACATTCATTTCGCTATTTTTAAGTAGTTCTTCTGCTTTTTCGATTCGAACAAAATTGATATAATGGGTTGGAGTTTTACCTGTAATTTCTTTAAATACAGGATAAAAATGAGAAGTACTAATATGAGCCATCTTGGCAAGAAACTCAATATCCACGTCTTGTTCATAGTGTTTATCAATATACTGTAACACCTTTGAAAAATGAATCAATCGCTTTTTACGTAATTCATAATTTTTTTCTGTTAAAACTGCTGCTACATGTTCTCGTAACAAAAGAGCAATGATTTGATAAATATAGGAAGTAATCAATAATTCATATCCTTCTTGTCTTATTTCATACTCTTTAATTATTTTCTCTGCACAAGATATGATTTCTTCATCTTCTTGGATTTGATTTTTAAATAAAATACGGTTATCTCGAATAGGAATAATATATTTTGCTTCACTATTGCCAATAAGATTATTTTGTAAAAGACCAATATCCACAATAATACAATAATATTTTAATGATTCTGAAATAAGATGACCTCCATGAATTTCATTACTATTAATGACTAAAAGATCTCCATCCGAAACTTCTATCTCATTATTTTCACATTCAATTCTTCCTTGCCCCTCCAAAAAATACAAAAACTCCATATGTTCATGCCAATGCCGTGAAAAGTACCCACCTAAATCTTTTAAATCCAAATAAGAAACTTTAACAGGGAAAGAAATATCTGGCATGAACATCGGTTCTTTGAGTAATGCATCTTTCATTTTTATCCCCTCCTCCAAAACCACCTCCAAGATCTTATTTTTATTATACTATATCTAGTACATTGTTTCACCTTTCCATGATTTTTTTTACTTGATTTACATCCTTATCCCCTCGTCCTGAAAGATTAACAATCAGAATCTGATCAGGTGACAATGTTTTTGCTAATTTTATAGCATAAGCCACTGCATGAGAACTTTCAATAGCTGGAATAATCCCCTCGGTTTTAGATAGGGAGAAAAAAGCGTCTAATGCCTCTTGGTCCGTTACTGCTACATAATCAGCTCGCCCAATGGACTTATAGTAACTATGTTCAGGTCCCACTCCTGGATAATCTAGACCTGCTGCAATGGAATGGACAGGTAAAGGTTCTCCTTGTTCATCTTGTAAAGTATAACATTTAAAGCCATGGATAATACCAACAGTTCCTTTGGAAATAGAAGCTGCGTGCTCCGTCGTATCTAGACCTTTGCCTGCTGGTTCGACTCCAATAATTTTAACTTCTTTATCCTCTACAAAGGGATGAAATAACCCGATGGCGTTACTACCTCCTCCAATACAAGCAATCACATAATCCGGTAATCGACCCTCTGCTTCTACGATCTGTTTTCGGGCTTCTTTTCCAATGATACTTTGAAACTCTCGAACCATGGTTGGGTATGGATGAGGCCCTACGGCAGATCCTAGTAAATAAAAGGTATCTTCTGCATTTTTAACAAAGTCTTCTAAAGCTGCATCCACAGCATCTTTTAAAGTAGCGGTTCCTGTCGTAACAGGTACAACTTTAGCCCCTAACATTTCCATACGAAAAACGTTAAGTTCTTGCCTTTGGGTATCTTTTTCCCCCATATAAATAACGCAGTCAAGTCCTAAAAGAGCACATACCGTAGCTGTTGCTACTCCATGTTGTCCTGCCCCTGTTTCTGCTACGATTCGTTTTTTATTCATTCGCTTAGCCAATAAGGCTTGCCCAATGGCATTATTAATCTTATGAGCTCCTGTATGATTTAAATCTTCTCGCTTTAAGAAGATTTTAGCACCACCTGTTTCTTCACTTAATCGTTGAGCATAATATAGGGGGTTTTCTCTCCCGATATATTGCTTTTGATAGTATTCTAACTCTCGTAAAAATTCTGGATCTTCCATACATTCATAAAACTTTTCTGCCACTTCATCTAAAACCTTTTTTAAAGGCTCTGGAACAAAGGCTCCCCCAAATTCACCAAAATAACCATCGCTTCTTTTCATATTCATTCTCTCCTTTTTATTTTTTATAGATTTTCATTCTCATGGTCTCGTTAACTTCTTGAATTTATAAAATAAAAAACCTCTATGCATAGTATAAATGCATAGAGGACGATTACTCGCGGTGCCACCTCAATTGGTTATAAACCCACTTTTTCAGATACAGATACAAATAAGCTTATTCTACATCGATATCCTATCTCTATAACGGGAGAAACCCGGGTACCCTACTCCTTTTTCAGTTCCCACTCGTAAGCCCATTCCATGTATTAGCCAATGCTGGACTCTCACCTACGCCAACTCTCTGTAATCTTTCAATACATGTACTCTTCTTACTCAACGTTTTTATTTTTTCAATTTTAAAATTATTATTATAATACTGTTTTATTTTTGTTTTGTCAAGACCTTTTTACATAAAAATCTCTAATTGACCCTAAGAAGAATCTGTGTTAGCTTATTAATAAAAGATAGAAACCAATAAGGAGGAAAAAAATGCGTCCAAAAAGATATCCCATTCGCCAACATATGCTGGATGTTTATGATCGACAAGCTCGGCAACTCCCACTGGAAGTAGGCTCTATGGAAAAATATCAAACTTGGAAAGCCAAAGTTCAAAAACGCTTATGGGAAATTTCCGGGCTCCAATGGATGGAAACTTGTGAACTAACCCCTCAAATTTTAGAAGAAGAACATTTTAGTGATCATACTCGAAAAAAAATTCTTATTCAAACTGAACCTAAGGTGTGGATGCCTTTCTACCTTCTCATTCCCCATGGTATCAAAGAGGATGAAAAGCGACCGGTCATCATCGCTCCTCACGGACATGGCTGTGGCGGAAAAGCAGGAGTTGTTAGCAATACAAATCAACCTCAAGTTAAAAAAGGAATTCTTCGCTATCATTGTGATTATGGATTACGATTGGTACAAAAGGGATATATTGTTTTTTGTCCTGACGCCCGTGGTTCAGGAGAAAGGATAGAGGATATATCTGTAAAAAACAATGAAAATGATCTTCTGATTTCTTCTTGTAATGACTTAAATTTGGCTGCCATTAGTTTAGGCCAATCATTACTTGGTATGATGACTTGGGATCTGATGCGTTTATTAGATTATGTAGAAACCGTTGATTTTTGTGATTCATCTAAAATCGCTTGTGTCGGTTTTTCTGGTGGTGGCCTCCAATGCTTATGGCTATCAGCTTTCGATGAAAGAATCAAATGTTCTTACATTAGTGGGTATTTTTATTCTTTTAAAAGTGCTCTTTTACACACCCATCGATGCGGTTGCAACTTTATCCCAAATTTATGGAAATATGTAGAGATAGGGGATATAGCTGCTCTCATTGCCCCCCGCCCTCTACTTATTGAAAGTGGTAGAGAGGATTCGCTCAATGGTACCATGGGCATAAAAAGTGTTACGGAACAAGTGAATATTACTAAAGAAGCATATCACTTATTTGGTAAAACTGAAAATATGCGCCATCATATTTTTGAAGGAGATCATGTGTTTCAAGGCGGTCCTTTGGTTTCTTTTTTACAAACTTGGTTATAGACTCTTCTTTTCATCCGATATAGATATACACATTAAAATCCAAAATTCCAGTAAGCTGATATATCACTCTCTTGCTCCATAATTGGCGTATTTCCAATGATAAATAAATGGTAAGGAGGACTTTATGAAACAAAAAATAATAAAATGGTTCATCTTTCTTTTTATGCTATTCCTATTGTCTTTCGTTTTAATCTTAGGATTGATCCTATTTGAAGGAAAAAACAGTGAAAATCCAGAAGTTGATTATGTCATTGTCCTAGGGGCAAGACTTTATGGTGATGTACCCTCCCCTTCCTTAGCTGAACGACTGAAAACAGCTTGTGCTTATTTAAAAGAACACGAAAATGCTTCTGTGGTAGTTTCTGGTGGACAAGGTCCTGGAGAAACGATTACAGAAGCAGAGGCCATGAAAAGATATCTGAGCAACAAAGGCATTGATGAAAATCGAATTATAAGAGAAGATCAATCTACTAGTACCTTTGAAAACCTAAGGTTTAGCCTTACTAAAATTCAAGAAATAGACCCAAATGCAAACCCTGAAATCATTATTGTAAGTAATGACTTTCATCTGTTTCGGGCAAAAATGCTAGCAAGAAGACTAGGCGTTAAACCTTATGGGTTACCTGCCAAAACCCCTCCTACTAGCATGCTAAAATCCTATCTTCGTGAATATTTTGCTGTCCTTAAATCCTTTTTATTGGATCGATAACCCTTACTATACTCCTTTACTTTCTTCTACTCCTGGAACAAACTTGAAAATAACAGCTCCAATAATAAATAAAATGATGACACTAAATACACCTAAATTTGTTTTTCCTGTAATCTGAGCTACTAAACCAAGAAGGGTAGGCCCCATAACAGCTGCAAACTTTCCAAATATATCATAAAAACCAAAAAATTCATTGGCATTTTCTTTTGGGACTAGTTTACCATAATAAGAACGACTTAGAGCTTGAATACCACCTTGTGCTGTTCCTACTAACATGGCTAATATCCAAAAATCCAATGTTGTTTTTAAAAAAATGGCATAGATACAAATTAAGATATACGTAATAATCCCAACACTGATCATCTTTTTGGCACCATATTTCTGAGCCAACTTACCATAAATAATGGTACAAGGAAAAGCAACAAACTGTGTTGCTAATAACACAATAAGCAAATCCGTAGCACCAATCCCTAAGTCATATCCATAAGATGTTGCCATTTTAATAATGGTACCTACCCCATCAATATAGAAAAAATAAGCCAAGAGAAATAAAAACAAAGGCTTGTGTTTTTTTATATTCTTCATTGTATTGCCTAGTCTTTTGAAGCTTTTTATAACGATTTGGTCTTCTGGCTCAAGACCAAATATCTGATGAACATTTTTCATCATAGGGATGGTAAAGGCTCCCCACCAGAGGGCTGTAATCACAAAGGACAATCTAGAAGCATTTGTTACACTAAGTGGAATGATATTTTTTTGAGCTAGAATAATTAAAGCCATACAAATAATAAAGGGGATGGTGCTACCAATATAACCCCAAGCAAATCCATCCGTAGAGACTTTATGCATTCTTTCTTCCTCTGTCACATCCACTAAAAAAGCATCATAAAAAACATTTGCACCTGAAAATCCTATGGTTGTAATCACATAAAAAATAAGTAAAAGCATCCAATAATCGCTTGGTATCACCCCTAATAAAGCCGTACATATGACTCCTAGCATAAAAAATGTAGTAAAGAATTTCTTTTTATATCCTTTATAGTCTGCTATAGTCCCAAGAATTGGTGCCAGTAGAGCCAATAGTAACGTAGCAATGGAATTTGCATATCCCCAATAAGCTGTAGACGTCGCTTCACTCACTCCTGAACTGTGGACAGCGTTTTTAAAATATAGTGGTAAAATCGTTGAAGTTACCGTCATAGAATAGGCTGAATTGGCCCAGTCGTATAAAACCCAGCTTCTTTCTTTTTTTGATAGCCCTCTCATTCAAATACCCCCTCTATAAATCATTTACGTTAGGATTTCTTCTATTATTCTCCCTTCTGCCTGTTGTAAATTCAATCCTAATAGGGCAGCCATTGTAGGCCCTTCGTCTAATAAACTCATTTGATCCAAAACCACATTAGGTTTTATCCCTTGGCCTGAAATCATAAATACGGTTGTATAATCTGGTTTATACGGTGAATATCCATGGTTTGCTGTCATACTCCCTTTTTCTACAAATCCTTTTCCCCATTGAACCTCTCGAATCTGATCTGAAAAATAATAACCTACACTAGCCTCTAACATAAAAGCACAATGAGGATCCGCCCCTAAACTTTCTGCCTCCTCTCTTGAATATACTGTTTCAATCCCATTTTTTTCATCTTTGGCTAAATCGTGTAATAATTCTTCGACTTCTTTTTCTCGCTGCTTATTTTTTATGTAAATATAAGTTGAACCATCACAAGTTTTAGCAATGACTTCCCATTTATTTATAATTCCATCCTTAATATGTAGGTATCCTTTCTGTTGAAAAAGGCTATTTAGATAAATGATTTTATTTGTATCGATAGAACCGTGATCCCCAAGAAGAATTAATGTACTTTCTTCATCCATCTTTTCTTTTTGAAGCGTTTTCATGATCTCTCCTAACCTTTGATCATGTCGCTCCAATGCCTCTTTGGCTTGTGTAGAATAAAAACCATAGCCATGTCTTTGGGTATCCAAATCTGTAAAATGAACCAAAGTCAAATCAGGCTTATATTCCTTTAAGGTATAGAGTAGGGATTGTTGTGTAAAATGATCTAATTCTGGCTGCGAAATTCCTTTTCTGATATGTCCAAACATTTTATTTAACTTATATTGATACCTTGCTGTACCATTCAGCAATGATACGGATAACTGGGTTTGCCAAAGCCGATTTGCGATAATCTCTGGCATATTGTATTGAATCCTTGACTTGGCCGTAACAGGCCACAATAAAGCAGCTACTTTTAAACCTTGATCAATGACTTGATCATATAGGGTTTCGCCCTTAATGTATTTTCTTTGCCAATACCAATCTGGTTTTTTTCGATGGGGCTGTAATAGAGTATTACTAACGATACCATGATCTTTTGGATATCGACCTGTAATAATACTGGCATGGGCAGGATAGGTCAATGTTGGATAGATAGAAGTAACCTTTTTGCAATAAGAAGCCTTTTGTAAAAAAGACTGAAAATGGGGTAGATGACTAATGTAATCAAAATCAAGGGTGGATAATCCATCAAAGGAAATAACAATAAGATGTTTTGTTTTTCTTTTCATGATATCACCCCCCTAATTATCTATAATACTCTCATTATAATCTATATTTGTAAAATTAGATATCTATTTGTGTAAATTGTATGTTTTCTTTATCGATATCCAAGTTCATAAACAAAAATTCGCAAAATGTATGTCTTATATACTATTTCTATAAACACCTTTTGATTTCTTCTACAGATGCTACTTTCCCTACGATCTTTACTTGTTCATCTACTACCAAAGCAGGAGTTGACATCACTCCATAAGCAGCAATATCTTTAAAATCCGTAACTTTTTCTATCACCGCTTCGATCCCTAATTCCTTTACCGCCTTTGTTACATTGTTTTGTAATTTTTTACAACTAGCACATCCTGAACCTAAAATTTTAATTACCATAGTATATTCC
>FZPS01000085.1_pt200 | contig 19282 bp, 21 predicted proteins | sample 1817821 | NCBI WGS metagenome assembly FZPS01 (sample SAMEA104158645, study PRJEB21678) | metagenome | place: Germany | collected 2015-04-21
TTGCGGCTCATGGCCAGGGATAAAGATATAAAAGTGCTGCACCGTAAAGGCAAGCAGATCGAGATTCAACTGGAGAAGAATCTGCCCCAGAATGTGCAGCATATACTGAAGGGTTACCAGATCCGTACCTTAAATCCCCACACCCTGTTGCTCAGGCCGGAGGGTGACACCCTGCAAACCCTGCAGCGGGTCTTGCAGGCGATATAAGGCAAGATCATTCCTCCATGATACCGCGGCCTTGTATATAGGTGCGGCGCAGCTTGTATTCGCATTCTATTTCATAAGCTATGCCGGCAAATTGAGCCGGCCAGTCCGCTTTCAGGCTCTCCCAAAGGGCAGGTTGCCGTCCTTGCAGTATTTGGCCCCACCCCAGGATATCACTCTGATAGGCCTGGGCTCTATCGATGCAGGCCGCAATGTCACTCTTTAAGGCTTCACTGCCCTGTTGTTCAAAAAGGCTTAACTGAGCCATATCAATGAGGCTTTGCGGGGTGTCCAGTTCAAAAAGATTCCCTTCCGCAATGATGGTAATTTTCATGGTGAGCTGCCCCTGGCTGTACAGCGGTTGGACTGAAGCCCTGGAACTAGTCAGTTCCAGGGTGTGCTTACTCTGCCCCCCTGGCCTGGAGGAATCAGGCAGGGTGATATTGAAGAGCCCACCCCGGGTGGCATTATTTGCCAGATGATACCCGCGGCTTTCCTGCTCGTTAAGTGAGCCTACCATCTGCCTGCCGCGAAACACAGCCAGTCCATCGATAGTCAGGCCGTTTTTGCCTTCAAGGCTTTCAATCTTTACCTGCGGCAATACTGGCTCGATGCCCTCAGCACTGACCTTGTAAAGGAATTCATTGATGGAAACCGGACGGTAAATGCCGGTTTGGGGCTCCTGGCCGCGTATGAGTTTAGACAGTGCTGCTTCGGCATTATCCTCAGGCTCGACCCTGGTGCTCATGACTTCTTCCGGAGTGGATTGATAGGCCAGAAACAGCAGTGAGGTTTCTCTGACTGCATTGGTCCTGCCCAGACGATCCAGAAACAAGCCGATGTTGCGACGGGCAATATTTTCCCCGATTATGTAGGTTTCAGCCTTGCTCCACACCGGATGTCTGGGCAGCGAGGCCCTTATTACCTGTTCAGCAGCTGAAAAAGTGGGGCCTGATGCACTGCGTATCAGGAATTTGGGGGCTTCCTCTTCATCGGCCTGCGGCGGCAGGGCAAATTGCCCGCTGGAAATAACCTGAGTGCCGTCCGGGCTAATGTCCAGGCCATGAGCTACCGCTGCTATGCTGTCTTCCAGCTCAATTCGGCTGTAGCAACCGCTGCAGCATAACAAGACAATAAACAGGGTGATTATACCGAGAAGGAAATTGAGCTTCACAAGCAAAACCTCAGTTCGATAATTGTAGGGCATAAGTTTAATTGTTGCCTGCCATCATACCTGGCTGCAAATCTTTCGGCCTCTTTAGCCGTATCACCAGGGCCAACAGCAGCGGCAACAACCCGAACAGAGTGATAAAAATCCAGGGGAAGATGCGCTCCAGCATTATGTACATAAAGTGTATGTTCGGGACCAGGAGTACGGCCAGGATGCCGGCCATAATGGCAGTGGGACCTACCATGATACGGTAATCCTGCAGCCCAAAAACCTGCTGAATGCTATAACAGGTAACAAACCAGAAAATGGCCAGGACTCCAAATACCCCCGGCATAACCGCAGACACCAGAATTATTTCAATGTTATGAATAAAGCCGGCAATGTTGGTGGAACGGGCTATATTGAAGGCCGGAAAGGTCTGCACTGAGGTCAAGGCCGATCCATAGGTGACGATGGGAATTACCGCTATCACCAATGTACTCAACAAAAACAGGCCATAGGCGGAGAACATCCATTTCCATAAGTTACCAGGCTGGTGACAAAATGGCCCCAGGGTCAGAACCACTATCATAAAGCTGCTGTAGGTACTCACCAGCAAGATACCGTAGAAAAGGTCAGCCACAGCGAAGCCCCCTAAAGGCAGCAATCGCGACCAGTCGGTTTCCGGCCCCAGGCCAAAAAACAGCAAGAGCATAGCCAACGGGTACCCAGTAATGGTAATTAGCTCCACCGTGCGCACGCTGGCTTCCAGACCCTTGCGCAGTGCATAAAAGGCCGGCAGGATGATGAAAATCAAGAGAATGCTGATAGGCATGCCGGGCAGGACATTGCTCAGAAAGAAGTTGGCAAAGATGACCAGGCTCTTCACCGCTACCAGGTAAAACACCCAAATATAGATAAATCCTAATATTTTGCCGGTTACAGTACCGCAATGCTCTTCGAGCAAGCCGGGAAATGGGCGGCTGCTGTTGACCAATATGTAATAGTACGCCCAAACCAGTATAAACCCGGGAAGTATTGAGCCCAGGATGGCCAACCAGCCGTGCTGCGCCACTGTGACCGCCAGCAGCTTGGCCAGAACCTGGTAAGGCGTTGTTATCATAGTGATTACTAGTATGCAGAAAAGCTGAATATTGGTGAGCCTGGTCAAATAATTCACCTCTCATTTAACAGGCTTTAAATTGCCGCAACTAAGGCGTTTGTATTTTGGCCGCCAATTCCAGGAAGGGATTGAAAAAAGGCCAGTGATAAAACTGGACCATACTCAGGTAAATGGCCAGGAGCATGAACAGGGCATAAATCACCAGATCTTTTTTCAATCCCTGGCTCCACAACCCGGGCACATCCAAAGCCAGCAAAAAAACCACCATCATAAAAAACAGGGCAGTAAACACAGGGGCACCCCCATCTGTCAGTTTTTGATCGGCACCGGCCCATCCAGGAGGTAGGCGCGGCGTATGCTGTAGCGCGCTTCAGCCCTGACTTTCAGGTTGCTGAAGTGCGCCGGCCAATCTGCTTCGAGTTGTCGCCACACAGCGGGATGCTTGCGGCTGATTATCTCTCCCCAACCGAATATGTCGCTGCCCAAAAGCTGGGCTTTTTTAATACAGGCCATAGCATCCTCTTTAATAGCGGCAGCGGTCAACTGTTCCAAGCGGGGCAGGTTCTCCGTAGTTTGCAGGTTCTCGGTGGTGGTCTGTTCGTATAGGTTTCCGTCAGCCTCTATATCTATGAGCATTTCAATGCTGCCATCCTCATTGATAAGGGGAGTGCAGCGGGCCCGGGAACGAATAATCTCCATGCTTACCATTTCCTCCAATGGCCCGCTTTGCCGGTTGCCGGACAGGTTGACGGTCACCAGACCGCCCCGCATTTCGCCAGCATCGAGGAAGCGCAGGCCCCGGCTTTCAATTTCATCCAGTTCACCCACCAGGCGGCGTTCGCGAAATACCGCCACCCCATGAATGCGCAGGGTTTTTTCCCCGGCATTCTCCTCGATCCTGACCTGGGGCAGTACCGGTTCTACACCCGGGGTAGCATATTTGGTGCGAAATTCACGCAGGGTTACCGGCAGATAGATTTCGGCATAATTCTGCTGCCCGCGAATTATCTTTTCCAGGGCCACAAGCGAGTGGTTTTCCGGCGGGGTTTTTAGCTGCATCACCTCTTCGGGGGTAGTCCCTGCGGTGAGAAAGAGCAGCATATTAGGACGTATAAAGCGATTGCGGGAAACAAAATCCATCACTAAGGCCAGGTCTTCCCGGGCCAATTGCTCTCCCAGCAAAATGGTGGTTGCCAGTGACCAAACCGGGGTGCGGGGAAAGCTGAGGGTAATCTGTCGAGCTGCCTGGGCATAGCCGGCAGCTTTTTCTTTTAATACCAGGGTATCTACTTTGGCGGTTTGGCCGCCTTCCGGCTTGCCCGAAGGACTGGTCACCTGAACTAAAAAGACCTTTTGCTCACCCTCCACATCCAGTCCGAAGCCGGTCACCCCTACAGAGTCATCCAATTCCAGGCGGTTATAACAGCCTGCCAGGCATAGTGACAGCAAGCTTAAGAGCAGCCATACCAGAAGCATTTTGCGCATACTAGGATCCCTCCCTGTTTTCGGGCAGCTTCTGCCGGGGTTGATTTTTCATGCCTTCCCGATAAGGGCGCTGCGAGGTTAAACTCCAGGGGCGGCGGAGCAGGATATCGCTGAGTTGAGCACGGTTAAGCGGCGCCAATGGGGCCAGATAGGGCTGACCCAGAGAAGAAAGCGATGCCATGCGTATAGCCAACAGGAGCAAGCCCATGATTATGCCGAAAAACCCCAGAGTGGCTGCCAGCAACAGCATGCCAAAACGTATAACCCGAATCATCAAACCGGCATTATAAGAGGGGGTCACAAATGAAGCGATGCCGGTAAAGGCTACCACTACAACCATGGGGGTTCCTACCAGACCGGCCTGCACTGCAGCATCACCGATAATCAAGGCCCCCACGATGCTCACCGCCGGTCCTATGGCTCGAGGCAATCTGAGCCCGGCTTCACGCAGCAGCTCAAAAGTCACTTCAAGCATCAGGGCTTCTACAGCCGCCGGGAAAGGCACGCCCTGACGGGCTGCCACCAGGGTCAAATACAGCGACAGGGGGATCATCTCATGATGATAAGTGACTACAGCAACATATACCGAAGGCAGCAGCAAAGCTATAAACAGCGCGGTTAAACGCCCCAGCCGCATCAGGCTGGATACGATAAAATTCTGATAATAATCCTCGCCGGAGTTCAAAAATTGCGGAAATGAAGTAGGAACCACCATGGCCATAGGTGAACCGTCAGCCAATATGGCCACCCGGCCTTCCAACAGGTGGCCGCAGATCCGATCCGGTCTTTCAGTGTATTCAACCTGGGCCAGTATTGAAAACCTGTCATCGCTTAAATACTCTTCCAGATAAGCGGTATCCAGAACTGCATCGATATCTATACTCTTCAGCCGGCGCCTGATCTCAGCAACCAGGCTTTGCGGGGCAATATCCTCTACATAGCATACCACTACCGTGGTCTTGCTGATGCGCCCCATAGACATGGCCTCGATCTTGAGATCAGTACATTTCAAGCGCCTTCTGAGCTGTGCGGTACTGAAGCGCAGGGTTTCAGTGAAGCCTTCTTTAGGACCAAAAATGGTGGATTCATTTTCGGGCGCATCGATAGAACGAGTCTGCCAGGAACGGCTCCCTACCGCAATACCCTGTTTATACCCATCAATCAGCAATACGGTGTCGCCTGCGGTGATGTGGTCGCAGACTGCTTCAAAGGTGGATAATGTCTTCAACTCACCCACTGGCAATAGCTGCTGACTTAACTGTTCTATAAAGCTGGATTGATTATCCTCAGTTAAAAGCCCCGGTATGGTTTTAAGGTATACCAACGGGCGCAGCAAGTGCTGTTCTATCTCCTTGCGGTCAATCAGACCGTCGAAATAAAGCACTGCAGCCTTGAGGGAAGCTTCTGCCCCGATCAACAGTTCACGCGTCACAGCATCCGAGCAATTTTCCAGCAATTGTTTCAAGGTGTTGAGATTATCGTCCAGTTTTTCGGAAAGCTCGCTCTGTTTCAAGGCTGTTTTGGCTTGCACCGGGTCTTCAGATTTTGTTGAGGATTGACGGCCTTGATTTGGCGAGGCCGGTTTTCGGTTGATATAACGCATTATGATAACCTCTCTTTATGAACCAATCCAGGCTTCCAATTCCATCCTCAGTATGAGCCATCAAGCCTGCCTTTATGCACCAATGCCGCCAAAGCGAAGCGAATCATGCAAGCCCTGGAATGGAGGTCAGGGAATAAATTTTTATAGCCGGGGCAAAAAGTGAATAAAAGCCCGTCATCAGCTATATACTATCACTGAGAAAGAAAACAACATTTTCAAGTTTTTTTAAAAAGGAGGGATAAATGTAAATTGAAAGCAACAGGCATCGTAAGACGCATAGACGACCTGGGCAGGGTTGTTATCCCCAAGGAGATACGTCGGACCTTGCGGATTCGTGAGGGTGATCCTTTGGAAATATTCGTTGATCGTGAAGGCGAAGTTATACTAAAAAAATATTCCCCTATTGGAGAATTAGGCGATTTTGCCAAGGAATACGCAGATTCTCTGCATGAAACCATTGGCCACATCTCGATGATCGCAGACCGGGATGTGATCATAGCTCTGGCGGGTGCCAACAAGCGGGAATTCCTGGGCAAGTCCATCGGCAAGGCGGTAGAGCGTGCGCTCGAAGAGAGGACTACATTAATGATGAATGACATTGAGAACAGCGACGACGAAAATTTGCATGTCATCATGAGTGAAGACCGTGAATACACCGTCAAGTCCCAGGTTATCGCACCGATTATAACCCAGGGCGATCCTATCGGAGCAGTGATAATTGTCACCAAAGAGCCAGGGGTAAAACTGGGCGATATGGAAGTAAAGCTGGCCGAGACAGCTGCGGGATTTCTTGCCAAACAGATGGAACAATAGGGCGTGTGTCTTGGAGAAGCGATCTTTACCCAAGAAGCGGAGATCGCTTCTTTTGCATTTTATTATCCCACTTCAAGTCAGGCAATCATAGCGGTAATTGTATCTGTGGATGAAGTATCCTTGACCCAGTCAGACTGTGATATAATAAACCCTATGATGTTGGGGAGGGACTTATGAACCATCGCCAGAGTTTCCTTAAAGGTGCGCTGATACTGAGCGCTGCCGGGGCTATCAGCAAGATTCTGGGGGCCATATACCGGATTCCCCTGGCCAGACTTATCGGTGCGGAGGGTATTGGCCTGTATCAGATGGCCTACCCGATATATACCACTATCCTGGCCCTGGCCACCGCCGGGGTGCCAGTGGCCATATCCATTCTCATCGCCCGCAAAGAAACCCAGGGCTTCCCGGGGGAGAGCCGCCGCATTCTGCGGGTATCCCTGTTGCTTTTAGCCGTATTCGGATTGCTTCTGACCCTGCTGGTAATGGCTTCGGCTAAGTTCCTGGCTTTGCATGTACTGCAGGACGGCAGGGCTTATTATGCCATTGTGGCGGTTGCCCCGGCAATTTTTCTGGCCGGTTTGATGTCGGTTTTCCGCGGCTATTTTCAGGGCCAACAAACCATGCTCCCCACCGCGGTATCACAGGTGGTGGAGCAGATATTTCGCGTCACCGCCGTATTATTCCTGGCCTATCTGCTGTTTCCAAGAGGCTTGGAATTTGCTGCGGCCGGGGCCACCTTCGGCGCGGTTGTGGGCGGTTTGGGCGGATTGCTGGTTTTGCTGTGGTTTTACCACTGGCACCGCCGCCAGCAGAAGCAAGCCGGGCTGAGCCTGGCTCATACCTCGACTTCATCCTGGTCCCTGGCTGCAGAGATGGTGCGCCTGGCAGTGCCGGTCTCATTTGGCGCGGTAGTCCTGCCTTTGGTGCAAATGCTGGATGCAGTCATCGTTCCCGGGCGCTTGTTGGCCTTAAATTACAGCACCCCGGAGGCTACGGCGCTTTACGGGTATCTGGCCGGTATGGCTGCGGTTTTGATCAGCCTGCCTACCATTTTTACCATCTCTATATCCACCAGCCTGGTTCCGGCTGTTTCCGAGGCTTTAACCAGACAGGACCGCGGGCTATTAAACGAACGCCTCAATTACGGCTTCAGAGCGGGGGCGATGATTTCCTTTCCTGCCGCTGCCGGGTTGTACATACTGGCCTTTCCCATCTGTGACCTGCTTTACGGGCACGCTGAAGCCGGGGTGCCTCTGGAGCCGCTGGCCTTTTCCGCTATCGTGCTGGCCGCCTTTCAGATCTCCAGTGCCGGCTTGCAGGGCATTGGCAAACCGGAAATAGCCATGCGCCATCTGATTATCACCGGTGTCTTCAAGGTGATCTTCAATTACTCCCTCACCAGCGTTCCCGCTTTAAATATCCGGGGAGCCGCAATCGGTACAGTGTTGGCCTTCACTATCGGCTCCCTGCTCAATACAATCTCTTTAGGAAAGTCGACCGGCATTCACTATGAAATCTGGCGCATGCTCAGGCTGGCACTGTATACAATTATAATGGCGATAGCAACCCGCAGTTTTTATAACGGGCTGCTGGGCTTGGATATAGGATCACATCTGGCTACCGTGCTGGCCATACTGTGCGGGATGATTATATATGCATTATTGTTATTGTTGACGCGCGAAATGGATTTGGAAATGGTAAAACGCCTTACCGGCAGGTAAAAGGAGGAAATTGCGGTGGGCCAGATAGGCAGCAAAACTGAAGAACTAGCCATGATAATGAACCGGTTGTTGGGCCCCGACGGTTGTCCCTGGGATAAGGAACAAACCCACCAATCGCTGGCCCGGTACCTTATTGAGGAGTGCTATGAGGTGGTGGAGGCCATCAAGTCAGGGGAGATGAGCCAACTGCGGGAGGAATTGGGCGACCTGCTTTTACAGGTGGTGTTTCACGCTGCCCTGGCTGAGCGGGCCGGGCATTTTGACCTGGCTCAGGTAGCTGATACGGTAGCCCAAAAGATGATAAACCGCCATCCCCATGTGTTTTCCGATCTGTCTTTGCAAACCAGCAGCCAGGTCCTGGAGATCTGGGAGGGATTTAAAAAAGATGAAGGCAAAAAAACCATATTGGAAGGCATTCCGGCCATGCTGCCGGCTTTGCTGCGAGCCTTTAAGATCCAGGAAAAAGCGGCTCGGGTGGGCTTCGATTGGCCGGACGCTCAAGGCGCGGTGGAAAAACTCAAAGAAGAGATCGATGAACTGGGGCAGGCGCAGGATGCGGACAAGCTGGCGGAAGAAATGGGCGATGTCTTTTTCGCCCTGGTTAATGTAGCCCGCTTAAAAGGGATTGAGCCCGAAGGCGCGTTGCAGGCCACCAATGATAAATTCATACGGCGATTCAACTATATTGAGGAAAAAGCCCGGGCTGCAGGACGGGATTTGCAGGATATGTCGTTAGCAGAGATGGACTCCCTCTGGGATGAAGCCAAAAAACAGGGCATGTAAAGTACTGGTATAATATTGAAAAATCTGTATGCTTTTGCAGGAGAACGTATATATACAGCGAATATGCCTAATATAATTACTAAAACTTGCAGAGGGAGGAATAGATTTGAACAAATCTGAATTAATTGGAACCGTTGCCGCAGCAACCGGAATGACTAAAAAGGATGTTGAGAAAACCGTCAACGCCTTTATCAGCAGCATTGAAGAAGCATTGAAAGCAGGCGAAAAGGTTCAGTTGATCGGCTTTGGCACCTTTGAGGTACGCGAGCGCCAGGCCCGCAAGGGGCGTAATCCTCAGACCGGCAAAGAGATTAATATTGCCGCCACCAAGGTTCCTGCTTTTAAGGTTGGCAAAGGGTTTAAGGAAGCGATTTTGAAATAAGCTGATGAGGCTGGATAAGTATCTCAAGCTTGCGCGCCTGATCAAGCGGCGCAGTGTCGCCAAAGACTTCATTGAAAACGATCGGGTGCTGGTTAATGGCCGGGTGGCCAAGCCCGCCTATGAGGTAAAAAAAGGCGATATAATCACACTGCTAATAGGGAACAAACAGACCCGAGTGGAGATACTCGACATCAAGGAAAACGTCAGAGCCAGTGATGCCAAGTCTTTGTATAGAATATTAGATTAACGGGGATCGCCCTGATAAATCGGGGCGATTTCGTGTTTTCTGCAGCCTCTCCTTTAGCATAAAAGCAATACCCTGACGCATATTGATATGGTATAAATATCGACCGGACGAATATCTCCAGTCCAGAACGCGAAGGAGGGAATTACATGGCAGAGCACAGTCTGATGCTGATTAACCGTGAACACCTGGAAATCAGCGGGGTAACCAATGTGAATACCTTTGATGAGAAAGAGATAATCATTGAGAGCCGGCAGGGTTACTTATACATAGCCGGCCAGAACATGCATGTCAGCAATCTCAACCTGGATGAGGGCAAGGTATCTATAGACGGCAGCATCACCAGCATAGAATACAAAACCCAGTCCGCTGATCTGAAGTCCCGCAGCAAAAACATCATTCAGAGGCTCTTGAAATAGATGTTCCCGGCGATAGCCTGAAAAAGGAGGGTTTTGCTTGCTTTGGCTTCTGGCCCAGATTAAGCCGTTTGTTTTAACCCTCCTGGTAGGGTTGATTACCGGCATGGTATTTCAATTTTACCAATACAGCATGGCCCTGTCTTCCTGCAGCCGATGGCTTTTGTATATGTTTGATTTTCTGGTCTGGGTATTGATCCTGCTCCTGGTCTTTGCCCTTTTGCTGATAATCAATCAGGGAGAGATCCGGATTTATATCATACTGGCCTTATTCGGCGGAATTCTGCTCTACTTTCAGACCATAGCCCCCAAAACCCAGCCGCTGATACGCAGAGCGGCCAAAACCAGCGTTTATGGCATAAGGGCCATGGCCGGCAAAGCCGCTCTTCCCTGGCGCTGGCTGAAGAAACAAGCCTTAAGCTGGGCCGAGCAAATGCGTAAGAAGATGGAGGGCGATGAAGAGGAAGAATAAAATCTTTATGGCTAGCAGGAATTCAAGCCCTCCGGCAAGAACCTATACAAGCATACCAGTGTACAAAAATTGTCCACAGATTGTGGGAAAATTGTGGATAAGAAAGCAGCATGAAAATCGAGATCAGGGGCGCGGAAAAACTGAGCTTCAGGGAAAAGCAGGTAGTGGCTTTGAAAGAAATGGGCAAAACCACTCAAGAGATAGCCAGGACTTTGCGTATTGGTACCAGCACGGTAGCCACCTTGTATAATCGTGCGCGGGCCAAAGGATACGAAGTGGTTATTGTTATCCCGGGAGAGGTATTAGGTCTGTTGCAGGAGGAGGAGACAGAGATTGAGCCTGATTAAGCAGCCCAAGGCACGACTCATCATTCTTACAGCGATGTTGGGGATTTTTGCCTTTACCCTGGTTCCGCGCTGCTATTCCATCTGGAAACTGCACCTGCAAAAAGAGGCCCTGGAGCAGAAAAAGCAGCAAGCCATGCAGCTTAACCAGGAATTGCAGGCAGAGAAGGACAAGCTCAATGATCCCCTGGTTTTTGAGCGTATTGCCCGCGAACAGCTGGGGATGGTAAAAAAAGGGGAAAAAGTGTTGGTTAAGATTGAGATGGATGCCCCCTAAAGCCCACAAATAGCCCTAATTATGTTGACTACTCAACCGGCGCATAATACAATGAACCTAGTGATATTTATGAATTCCGAGGGGGACATTTAGTTTTATGCCGACAGAACAAACGAATATGGTGCCCGGTGCCATCCTGGAAGGGAGAGTTCAGGGGATAACCAATTTTGGAGCCTTTATTGAGTTACCCGGAGGCATGGTCGGACTGGTTCATATCTCTGAGATTGCCAACACCTATGTGAAGAATGTCAAGGATTTTATCCAGGAAGGTGATGTGGTAAAGGTAAAGGTGCTCAATATTGCAGGCAAAAAAATTGGTTTGTCGATTAAACAGGCTAACCCTGCTCAACCACCACGAGGCAATCCCAGCCGTGAAACCGCTGCCAATGAAAGGGCTGGGGCGGGTGAAAGGCATTATGTCCCAGGTCATAAATATAGCGGGGCTCATTTGAGCCTGGATGATAAAATCGCCAAATTCCTCAAAGAGAGCGATGAGCGCATGCAGACTTTAAAGAACCGAATTGAGCCACGCAGGCGCAGGAATTACCAGTAAACCAGCTGTCTTTTAGTGCACTTCCTGAAGGAAGTGCTTTTTTATGTGTAATAGTCATTCAGGGAGAGAAGAATGAAATACGCCAGTATCGATATCGGAACCAATTCATGTCGCCTGTTGATTGCCGAGCTTAGAAACGACCAACTTACAGTATTAAAAAGGGATATACAGACCACCCGTATTGGGGCTGGGCTTGCTGCCAGCGGGCAGATCAGCCAAAAAGCAGCCGAGCGTACCCTGCAGTGCCTGCAGGGCTTTCAAGGGGAGATTGATCGCGGTGGGGTCAGCGAGTACCGCATGGTAGCTACCAGCGCGGTGCGCGAGGCTTCCAACCGGATCTGGTTTCAAGACTTGTGCCGGGAAAAGCTGCATAAACCGGTTGAGGTCATCAGCTGGGAGAAAGAGGCCCTTTTGACCTATAAAGGGGTAGAGAAAGGCTTGAGGGCCGAACAGCCGGTGCTGGTAGTGGACCTGGGAGGGGGCAGCACGGAGTTGATTTATTGCCGCAACCACAGTTATGTTAAATCCCTGCCTCTGGGTGCGGTGAAAGGGGCCGAGATGCAGATTACCGACAGCCAGGTCAGGGCAATGCTGGGGGAAATCGAGGAAGCCAGGCGGGATTTTGCTGAAGCCATCCCGGTGTTTTGCGGCGGTACCGCTACCAGCGCAGTAGCCATCAAATATGCAATGACAGAATATGATCCCGGCCTGGTGCATGGACAGCGCTTGAGCCGGGAAGAGATCGAACACTGCTATGCACAGCTGCGGGAAATGCCCCTCGATAAAAGGAAGCAAATAAAAGGCCTGCAGGCTGAGCGGGCTGACATAATAGTCTACGGATTGATGATAATGGTCAACCTGATGCAGGTTTTGCAAAAAGAGTGGGCAGTGGTGAGTGAAAGCGATCTTCTGGAAGGATTGATATGGGAAATGCATGAAACGAGTTCAGCCAAAAGCGCTTCGAGTTAGACAAAATCCAACTTAACCACTATATGGGAATAATTTTGTAGGAAAATTCTCAAACTGACATTCCCCTGAATGACAAAATTGCCAGAAACTGGTTGGTATAATGGGTGGACAATACCAGGAGATGGGGGATGTAAAGTGGAGAAAATCGAGGTGTATCCTTATCAAAGGGTATCGGATCGGGGCCTCGGCAGACGGGTCCGGTATCGCCAGATCAATAAATCGCTGCCCAAACTGAACTTGCACAAGGGCCGTGAACAGCTCATTGCCCTATTCAATACCGTTAAAGCCGCAGTAATTCCCATCAATGTGGTGCTCAGCCTGGTGGGGTTCGTTTTGGCCCGGGCCTTTGTGCTGGGTGAATTGCTGCCCTTTGTGTTTGCCTTTATAGCAGCCCTGGGCCGGCGCGACCGGGGAAGAACGGTTTTACTGGTGGCGAGCGCAGCCCTGGGGATGATGACCGTTACCGCCGGTATGCAGCTGGTTACCAATTTAGTCACCCTGCTGCTGCTGGCGGCCATTATTCAGGTGATAAAGATTCCTGCGGAGCGGCAGTGGTGGGGTTATCCCCTGATAACCTGCGCCTTTTTGATAGTATGCAAGGGCTTGTTCAGTGTTTTTCAAGGGCCTTCGTTTTACCAGGGCATGGTGGTGACCTTTGAGGCCCTGATTTCCGGGGTACTGGTATTTGTGTTCAACGTCGCCGGTGAAGCGGTGCAGGTAAGGAAAGCGCTGGCTGACTTCCAGTTTGAGGATGTCACCGCTTTTTTGATTGTTGCCGTGGGCATTGCCATGGGACTTAATGACATTGAGGCCCTGGGCTTGAATGCCGGCAGTGTTTTCTGCCGGGTGATCATACTTTTAGCCGCTTATTTGTGGGGCAGCGGTGCTGCCACCATGGTGGGAGTCATGGCAGGTCTGATACCTTCGCTGGCATCCAGCATATTTACACAATTCCTGGGGATGTATGCCCTTTCCGGATTGTTGGCGGGGATGTTCAGAAGCCTGGGCCGGGTGGGGATAATAGTGGGCTTTCTTTTGGGCAATCTGGCCCTGGCTATGTTCGTGCCCGAAACCCGCATGAATGTCCTGGGGATCTGGGAAACCGCCATCGCCTGCCTGTTGTTTGTGATGCTGCCTCCTTCTTTAAAGGATAAACTGCCGCTGCTCACCGGCAGCGGGGAGCCGGCCCTGGCGGCCAAACCGGCCTATTGGCCCGATGCCGGCCAGGCCAGCGTGCGCAGCCGTATGGACGAATTGGCCGGTCTTTTCGAGAACCTGGGCCGCACTTTTGCTACCCATCCGTATCAGCATGACAGCTTCGACAGCCAGTCTTACTTGCACTATCTTTATGATCAGGTTTCGCAGGGCATTTGCCAGAACTGTGTAAAGCATGACAGGTGCTGGGGTCAGGAGTGCTATCAGACATCACAGGAGATCCTGGAGGTATTTGCCCTGGCAGAAGCGGAGGGCGTGATCAATCAGGAGCAGTTGCCCAAAAGCCTGGTTCAGAAATGCTTATACCTCAATGATATGGTTAATACCGTGCAGTATTTGTTTGACCATCTGCGCATCAATGAGTATTGGCACAGCAAGCTGAAAGAGTCGCGCAGCCTGGTTTCCCGGCAGTTGAGCGGCATCAGCCAGATCATGCGCAATCTGGCCCGGGAAATCGAGGCCAGGCCTCAATTTGACCGCAAGCTGCGCGACAAGCTGATCAAAGGCTGCCGGGAACGGGGGTTGGGCATCAGGGATATACAGCCCTGGGTCAACCATGGCGGCCAGCTGGTATTGCATGTCGAGGCTGATGCCTGCACCGACGGCAAAGGTTGTGAAAACCGCCTGGTGCCGGTACTCTCCTCATTGATGGGTGAATACTTAAGCGTTTCCCATCAAGAATGCCCCGCCTGGCGAGGCCACGGTTCCTGTCAACTGGTATTGACCCCCTCGCACCATTATAATGTGCGCTGCGGGGCGGCTCAGGTGGGAAAAGAGGCGGTTTGTGGGGACAGCTTTACTATAGCTACCTTAAAAGAAGGCAAACAGCTGGTAGCCTTGAGCGATGGCATGGGGGTAGGGGAAAACGCCAGCCGGGAGAGCCAGGCCGCCATACAGCTGCTGGAAAAGCTGTTGGGCAGCGGCTTTGGCCAGGATACCTCGCTGCAGACCATCAACTCGGTGCTGCTGTTGCGCTCGCGCAGTGAGACCTTCGCTACGCTGGATCTGGTAATGATCGACCTTTATACCGGGCAGGCTGATTTTGTTAAAACCGGATCGGCCCCTTCGTTTATCAAGCGCAAAGGGCAGGTGCAGGTGATAGCCGCCAGTTCACTGCCGATGGGCATTCTGGAGGATATCGAGGTTTTCCGGGAAAAAATCTCACTGTACCCGGGGGATATGGTGGTAATGCTCAGTGACGGGGTGGTCGAAGCCCGGCCGGATGCGGTTGAACCCCTCTGGATAGAGGAATTCCTGCAGGCCATGGATGAAACCGACCCCCAGGTACTGGCCGAGCACATCATTCATCGGGCTCTGACCTTGTGCCATGGCAAACCGCTGGACGATATGACTGTAATCTGTATGGCCTTGGAGCGCAATCTCAACCCTTTTATCAGCTCATAGCCAGAGACCAGTTCAAGAAAAAAGCAACTGGGGTTTGACATCCCGGGCAACTTGGGTAGCATAGGGTTATAGCCTAAATTGCGAGGAAGCTATGCTGAACCAGGTTGAGAATTTCATCAAAAAACACCAGCTGTTCAAGCCCGGCGACAAAATTGTGCTGGCTGTATCAGGCGGGCCTGATTCCATGGCCCTGTTGCACATAATGAAAGAGCTTAAACGCAGTTGGCATCTGACCTTGATCGCCGCCCACCTCAACCATGGCTTAAGGCCGCAGGCGGAGGATGACCTTAAGCTGCTTGAAGAGCAATGCCAGGCCTGGGGAATACCCCTGGAAGCCAAATACCTTGACATTGCCAGTCTGGCCAAGGCCAACAAGCGCTCCCTGGAAGAAATGGGCCGCATGTGCCGCTATGAATTCTTTGCCGAGATGCGGCACAAGCACCAGGCTCAATATATCGCCACGGCTCATCATAAAGAGGACCATGCCGAATCAGTGCTCTTGCACCTCTTGCGGGGCAGCGGCCTTAAAGGTCTGCGCGGAATACTTCCTTTTAATAATAATATTGTCAGGCCTCTGCTTGCGGTCAGCAAAGCCCAGATCCTGGAGTACCTCAGCAACCACCATATACCTTACCGGCTGGACCACAGCAATGCAGACCTGAGATTCACGCGCAATCGCATCCGCCATGAACTGATCCCCTACCTGGTGGAGAAATATAACCCTCAGCTGATCAACAGCCTCAATCAGCTGGCAGATATCGTGCAGCAGGAGGATGACTGGCTCAACCGCCTGACCATGGATTTCTGGCGGGAAGCAGTGAGCGAAAGGCCGGATCGGCTGGTAATAGCCCTTGAGCCTTTTGCGCAAGCCCACCCGGCGGCTCAAAGGCGCCTGGTGATGCTGGTCTGCCGCAGACTCACCGGATTTGAAGGCTGGGAGAAAAAGGATATCGACAGCATTTTACGATTGAGCCAGAGCCCTGGCTCCAGGCCTTATCTCCGTCTTAAGAAGGGCCTCTTGGTATATAAGGTATATGAACAGCTGATCTTTACCACCAGAGCGCGAAAAAAAGTGGCTTTCTGTCATCAGCTTGAGGTCCCCGGTCAGGTATACATAAAGGAAACCGGGGAGTTGGTGAGCTCCCGGGTGCTGCCCCGGGAGCAGTACCGGGCTGACAGTCAGGATATCCTTTTGGATTGGGATAAGGTTAAGGGCCCTTTCTTGGTGCGCTCGCGTTTGCCGGGCGATCGCTTCGCGGCCTTTCCCGCCTCCGGTTCCACCAAATTGAAAGAGTATTTCATCAACAAAAAAATACCCTGGGAAGAGCGGGAACAAACCCCCTTGCTGGTATCGGCTGAGGGGAGAATCTATGCCCTGCTCGGCCTGGCGGTCGACCATGAAGCCCGGGTGAGCCCTCAGACCGAGCGCATTCTGGTGATTAAAAGGGAAAGAATAAGTGGTATTGAGCAGTATTGACTGAATAGCGGGAAAAACGGTGACAATTGCATTGGTTAGGTGTATGTGCTACAATATTACGGAAATTCTCAGACTTCCGAAGGAGAGGGAAAATTTTGGATCGAGCCCTGAAGAACATAGCCATATATGTACTGATAGTACTGTTGGCGGTGTTTGCTATAAAATTCACCTCCGGGCCTGATGAACCGATAAAAGAGCTGTCTGAACCGGAATTTTACAATCTGGTGGTTGGGGAGCAGGTTGCATCTGCACAGGTGCAGGTGGATGAATTGGTTTACGAGATTACCGGAGAACTAAAAGACGGCAGCAAGTATAGCGCTACCGTATCCAAGGAAACCGATATAATCACCGTGCTGCGGGAAAAGGGCGTGTCCTACACCACGCAACCGGTTCCGCCGCCTTCAATATGGATGACCCTCTTGACCACTCTGCTGCCGATTGTCATTCTAATTGCCTTCCTGATGTTCATTATGAACCAGACCCAGGGCGGCGGCAATCGGGTGATGCAGTTTGGCCGCAGCAAAGCGCGCCTCATGTCGCAGGATGATGTCAAGGTGACTTTTAAGGATGTCGCCGGGGCTGAAGAGGCCAAGGAAGAGATGCAGGAGGTAGTGGAATTCCTCAAGAATCCGCAGAAATTCGTGCTGTTGGGGGCCAAAATCCCTAAAGGGGTATTGTTGTACGGAGCCCCGGGCACCGGCAAAACCCTGATGGCCAAGGCCGTGGCCGGTGAGGCCGGAGTGCCCTTTTTCTCCATCAGCGGCTCCGACTTCGTGGAGATGTTTGTCGGGGTGGGGGCTGCCCGGGTAAGGGACCTGTTTGAGCAGGCCAAGAAAAACGCCCCCTGCATAGTGTTCATAGATGAAATCGATGCTGTAGGCCGGCAGCGCGGAGCAGGCCTGGGAGGCGGGCATGATGAGAGGGAGCAAACCCTCAATCAGCTGTTGGTGGAGATGGACGGCTTTGACACCAATGAAGGCATCATAGTAATGGCAGGCACCAACCGGCCGGATATATTGGACCCGGCCCTGTTGCGTCCGGGGCGCTTTGACCGCCATATTCTCATTGATCGGCCTGATGTGCGGGGCAGGGAAGCTATTCTGCGGGTGCATGTTAGAGAAAAGCCCCTGGCCGATGATGTTAACCTGGAGATACTCGCCAAGCGAACCCCGGGATTCACCGGGGCCGATCTGGCCAATCTGGTCAACGAAGCGGCTCTGTTGACGGCCCGCCGGGGCAAAACAGCCATAACCATGGAAGAGCTGGAAGAATCGATTGAGCGCGTGATTGCCGGGCCGGAAAAGAAGACCCGGGTTATCTCGGACAAGGAGAAACGCCTGGTAGCATACCATGAGGCCGGGCATGCCATTGTTGGCTATTGCCTGCCGCATACCGACAAGGTTCACAAGATATCCATCATACCCCGGGGTCGCGCCGGGGGCTACACCTTGATACTGCCGGAGGAAGATCGCAACTATATTACCAAATCCCAGCTGCTGGACGAAGTCGCCTTCTTGCTGGGGGGACGGGTTGCGGAGGCTCTGGTACTGAACGACATCAGCACCGGCGCACAGAATGATCTGGAGAGGGCCAGCAGCATAGTGCGCAAGATGATCACCGAATGGGGTATGTCTGAGGAATTGGGTTCATTGACCTTTGGGCATAAGAGCGAGGAGGTCTTTTTGGGGCGTGATATTGCCAGGGATCGCAACTATTCGGACGCCATCGCTTATGCCATCGATAAAGCCGCCAGTCAATATATGGAGAGAAGCTATAAAAAGGCTGAAGCCATATTGCAAGAGAATATGGACAAACTGCACCGGGTGGCCAATTACCTGATTGAAAACGAAACCATGGAAGCCGAGCAGTTTGAAGAGGTCATGAAAGATGGGCAGCCGACTGGCGAAGCCGCTAAGGCGGAACAGGACCACCCGGAAAACTCGAGTTAAATTGAGGCACAGAAAGGGGCAGATGTATTGATCGAGCAAACCTTTGTAATGGTGAAACCCGACGCAGTGCAGCGCGGACTGGTGGGGGAGATCATACAGCGCATCGAGAGAAAAGGCTTCAAACTGGCTGCCATGAAGATGATGCGCATAGAGCGTTACCTGGCCGAACAGCATTATGCTGAACACAGCGGCAAGCCCTTCTTCCGGGAGCTGATCGACTTTATCTGCTCAGGACCGGTAGTTGCCATGGTATGGGAAGGCGAAGAAGCCATTGCCAGTATCCGCAAATTGGTGGGCAGCACCAATCCAAATGACGCCACTCCCGGGACTATCCGCGGCGATCTGGCCATAGTCACAGCATTTAACCTGATTCATGGCTCTGATTCGCTACGCGCGGCTGAACGCGAAATAGGGCTGTTTTTTGACCACAACGAGATCTGTCAATATGCCAGGGGCATGGACTCATGGTTAAACTAGGGCGAACAAAAAGACGGCATTTTTTGCCGTCTTTTTGTATTGCTCGGATTTGGTGAAACTTATCAAAATCGCCTGATCTTTGGCAATTGGGGAAAAGCTTCAATGGTAGTGTAAAGTTTTAGTAGGTAAAAAGGGGTCAGAGATAGAAAAGAGACCTCAAAAACGGTGTTTCAGGGAAACACCCTCCTGGTCCAAAGGAGTTGAGGTCTCATGTATAG
>FZPS01000007.1_pt65 | contig 19281 bp, 19 predicted proteins | sample 1817821 | NCBI WGS metagenome assembly FZPS01 (sample SAMEA104158645, study PRJEB21678) | metagenome | place: Germany | collected 2015-04-21
ATATAGAGGATGATCCGACAAGCTGGAGGTAGATCCTATGACAAATCGGCGACCCAGAGTACCGGGAAGTTGTCCGGTCGGGTTTACGGGACGTTATACTATTGTAGCCGGCGACACATTGTTTAAGATCGCCCAAAGATACATGATTAATGTGGCAACTTTGGTTGCGGCAAACCCACATATTACAAATCCCGATCTTATTTATCCGGGTGACGTAATTTGTGTCCCCTCTGCCGCAGAGATCCCGGCCGGGGAGAAAATTACACTGGCCACCACAACAAGTGCAGTTGATACGGGTTTACTTGAGTTTTTACTTCCCAGATTCACCGCAGCGACCGGCTACCAGGTTGAGGTGAGGTCTGTGGGGTCGGGAGAGGCGCTGGCTTTGGGGGAGCAGGGTAAGGCAGATGTCCTGTTAACTCACGCCCCTGAAGCTGAAAAGGAATTGTTAAACAGGGAAATCATTACTAATTACCAGCGGGTCATGCATAATGACTTTGTGATCGTAGGACCTTCTTCGGATCCGGCAAAAATATCCGGAACCAAATCAGCCACTGAGGCTTTTAGAAAAATTGCCGGGAGTAAAGCACCCTTTTATTCAAGGGGTGATAAATCAGGCACCAACCAACGGGAACTAGAGATTTGGTCAAAAGCAAGAATAAAGCCATCCGGCTCCTGGTATCACAAAACCGGCAAGGGAATGGCGGAAACGCTATTAGATGCTTCAGCAGGCAGGGGCTATACTTTATCGGATCGAGGCACTTATCTGGCAATGAGAAGAAACATAAATCTGCAGATTTTATCGGAAGGAGACCCAATGTTGTTGAATATATATCATGTCATGCAGGTTAATCCACAGAAGTTTCCTAATATTAACGCGGAAGGCGGCAGAAAGTTCGTAGAATTCATGATCTCCCCTGAAACACAGCGGATAATATGTGATTTTGGGGTAACCCTGTACGGACAGCCGTTATTTATACCCGATCGTATCCGGTGTTAATTTCATTAAATCACATGCTCAAAAAAAGAGACATGCACCCATGACAAAGTGCGCTATCCGGACAGCCCCTTTACATTTATAGAACCCTCTATTAAGTGCAGCTGAATTAGAGGTGGGACAGGGGACAGGTCCTCGTCCCAATCAGTTTTCTTTTAACCTGACACCATCCCGAAACAAGGGGTGTTTTTTTCTGGATATTTACATGTTTTTAAAGGATCTTTGTTATCTGTGTTTAATTGCCCAGTTAAACTTAATTAGGGGGAGGGTAGACTTTGAAAATAAAGTTTGTCCATACTAACATTATCGCCAGGGATTGGAAGAAACTGGCCCAGTTTTATATCGATGTTTTTGGTTGTGAACCGGTACCCCCGGAACGTGACCACAGCGGCGGGTGGATCGAGCGTATTACCAGTATAAAAGGTGTCCACATAAGAGGCATTCACCTGCGCCTGCCGGGTTATAAGGACGGCCCGACTTTAGAAATATTCAATTACAACAAACAGCCAGAAGGTTGTGAACAGCCCGCTGTAAACAGGCCTGGACTTGCACACATAGCTTTCCTGGTCGAGGATGTCAGGTTTTTTTACGAAAAATTATTGGAAAAAGGCGGCAGCAAATTGGGTGAGTTAGTGGAAAAGAAAATAGACGGCGTAGGGCTTTTAACAGTGGTTTACGCCAGGGATCCGGAAGGAAATATTATAGAAATACTAAATGTTAAGTAAGGCAACAAACAGAGGAACTGTTCTTATTTTCTTGAATAATTCCTATATAATCCTTTATAATCCTTATTTTTTGGGGCAGGGATAAACTCTTGCCAGATGGGACAAGGAATCTGTCCCCCTGTCCCGCAAGGAGTGTACTTATGAAAAATATTTTTTTCTATCAAACCGTCATCGGGGTAATCGGGATAGCTGAAAAGGGAAACGCTGTTACAGATTTATATTTTCCAGGCGAAAAAACACCTGAAGATGCAGTCGTATCCGAAACTGAAATTTTAAAAGAAGCCGGCAAGCAACTTCGTGCTTACCTGGCTGGAAAGCTGAGAAATTTTACACTGCCCCTTGCCCCCTCCGGTACTGAATTTATGCTGCGCGTTTGGAAGAGCTTGCTGGCCATTCCCTATGGCGAAACACGAAGTTATCAGGAAATAGCTCAGAGTGTAGGCAATAAGAAAGCGTCAAGAGCTGTGGGACTGGCTAACAACCGCAATCCGATTCCAGTTTTTATACCCTGCCACCGGGTAATCGGTGCCAATGGAAAGCTGATCGGCTACGGGGGAGGACTGGATTTAAAGGCTTATCTTCTAGAATTGGAAAGGGTGACGTTGGCCGCAGGTGACTAAGGTAACAGGATATCTTTCAACCCGCCGACCCTGCACCTATGCCCGGGCGCACCCAAAAAAGCCGGTCCCCGTCAAGGGCCCGGCTTTTGGCTTTGTACTTCTTTATTTTTCGATCCACTCTTTAACTTTTTCCTGGTTTGCCTCTACCCACTTGGCCGCTGCCTCAGCAGGCTCCATGCCGTCTTCTATATCCAGCATAACTGCCTCCATATCGGAAGCGGTCCAATTGAATTTATCCAGTATATCGTAAACCTCCGGTTTTTCTTCCTTTAACCCCTTGCGCACGATGGTGTGAATGAATTCTTCAGCACCGTAAACCCCTTTTGGATCCTCCAGGTATTTGAGGTCCCACTTGGCAAACTTCCAATGGGGAGTCCAGCCGGTTATTACGATCCAATCCCCGTTGTCTTCCGCCTTTTTCAGTGCTGCCGCCATGCCGGCGCTGCTGCTGCTCTGCAAATCGAGGTCCAGGTTGTAATCCTGAATTGCCTGTTCCGTGGCTTTCATTATACCGGCGCCCGGCTCAATGCCTGTTATTTTTCCCTGGAATTTATCTTTAACACTATTGAGCTCTTCGATTGAGTTAATAGTAACGTATTCCGGAACCACAAGGCCGATCTTGGCGCCTTGCAGATTAGGGCCCAGATCTTCCACTTTATCTTTTACCTGGGCATAATAATCCTTGTGGGTCGCGGGCAGCCAGGCGGCAACAATACCATCAAAATTACCCTCGCTTACGCCCAGCCACATGGGAGAAGCATCTACTGCAGTTATTTTCACTTCATAGCCCTGGTCTTCCAGCACTTTTTTAACGACATTGGTACTGGCAATCTCCGAATCCCACTGCACATAACCCAATTCCACCGAGCCCTTGCCTTCCTGGCCTTGTTGCTGCGCCTGCTGCCCGCAGCCGGCTATTACCCCGGCAAACAGGGCTGCGACAGCTAACAAGACTACCAGCTTCGATACTTTTTTAATCATTTAATTACCTCCTCTTTAATTTTATCTTAATTTACACCCATCATCCAAACATCTCTTGATTTCCAAGTTTGCGGCTTACCTGACCAAACGCGCTTATGCCTTCACCTTGTGCTTTTCACTAAAACTTTGTGTTACCCGGTCAAGAATGATGGCCATAATTACAATGGCCAGACCCCCTTCGAATCCCTTGGCAATGTCAAGCCTGGAAATGCCCGCCAGCACCTCGTTGCCCAGGCCGCCGGCTCCAATCATGGCAGCTATGACAACCATGGACAGGGACAGCATAATACACTGGTTGACACCGGCCATAATAGTGGGCAGCGCCAGAGGTATCTGCACTTTGATCAGCTTCTGCCATTCAGTAGAACCAAAGGCATCGGTGGCCTCCACCAGTTCAACCGGCACCTGTCTGATACCCAATCCTGTAAGGCGTATCGTCGGCGGCATGGCAAACACCACTGTGGCAAACAAGCCTGGCACCTGGCCCAGCCCAAAGAACAATACTGCCGGAATCAGGTAGACAAATGCAGGCATAGTCTGCATAAAGTCTAGTAAAGGCATTATTATTTTATGGATAAGATTGCTCCTGGCTGTCAGGATTCCCAACGGAATGCCCAGCAGCAACGCAAGAGCGGCAGCGGCGAGGACCAGGGCCAGTGTTTCAATGGAAGGTTTCCATAACTTCATATTGTAGATTAGGTAAAGGCCTATGGCTGTACCTACGGCTATCTTCCGGTTGGCAATAAACCAGAACAAGATGAAAACTAAAGCTATAATAATCAAGGGGTGGACGGTTAAAAAAACCGTTTCAATACTTGTAACCAACACTCGAATGATTCGCGTAATAATATCAAACAAAGCATCTAAGTTGACCTGGGCCCAATCAACTATCCGCTCCACCCATAAACCAATCGGAAGTTTAGGCAATGTTTTCTCCCTTCCTCACCATCCCAGCCAGCACCGAACCTTTTACAAGAATACCTACCAGTTTATCGTCATCCCTGGTTACGGCAACGGGTAACTTCGTCTCCGCCAATACAGGAATAATATCTATTACCGGAGTGTCAATCCTGACTTTGGGTACATCTTCAATAATTATGTCCCTAAACTCTTCCCTGTGTTCTTTAACAGCCTGGAGGGCATCTTCAGCAAGAACAATACCTGCCAGCTTGCGCTCCCTTGTGACAACAAAAATGCTTGAGATACCGTGTTCCTTCATCTGTCGCAGGGCCACATGAGGCCCGTCCTTCAAAAAAACAACCGGGTCCGGTGCCTTCATTACACCCTCTGCTGTCAGCACCTTTGTTCTGTCTACGTCTTCAACGAATCTCTCTACGTAATCGTTCGCTGGATTGGTGAGAATTTCTTCAGCCGTACCGATTTGGACAATGGTTCCGTTGTTCATCAAAGCGATACGGTCTCCAATTTTCAAGGCCTCATCAAGATCATGGGTTACGAATATGATGGTCTTATTGAGTGAGTTTTGCAGGGAAAGGAGCTCGTCCTGCATACTTTTGCGGATAAGCGGATCAAGGGCGCTAAAAGCCTCGTCCATAAGGAGGATATCCGGGTTGTTGCAAAGGGCTCTGGCAAGCCCTACCCGTTGCTGCATACCGCCGCTAAGCTGGTCCGGCATGCTGTATTCCCAGCCCTTTAAACCAACCGTCTCTATTATCTGAGCTGCTTTCTCCCGGCGCTCCACCGTGGGAACACCCTGTATCTCCAGGCCGTAAGCTACATTATCCAACACTGTCCGGTGGGGAAACAAAGCGAAGCGCTGAAATACCATACTGACTTTTTTTCTGCGTATGTCTCTTATAACATCCGGTTCAGCCAGGGTTATATCTTCGTCGTCGATGGTAATGGTACCGCTGGTAGGTTCAATTAAGCGGTTGACACAGCGCAACAAAGTTGATTTGCCACTTCCTGATAACCCCATTAGCACAAATACTTCTCCTTCGTTTACGGAAAAGTTGATATCAAATATTCCTACGGTCTGTCTGGTCTTCTTCAGTATCTCATCTTTGCTGTAACCTTCTTGCAGCATCTTTAGAGCCTTTTCAGGGTGGTCACCGAAAATTTTCACCAGGTCTTTAACAATTATTTTGCTCATTTAAGGACTTCCTTTCAAAAAGCTCCGACAAATATAAACTACGCTATATATGCCAACTTTATACGTATAAGTAAGTTGTCACAAAAAAATTATACCAAATAAATACTGTTATTGTCCAGTTAATCAGAAAAGAAAACCAATAATACTATAATTTACAATCTAGTATTACTATGGATAAATCTAATTCCAGACAAGAGACTTTTATTTGCAGAAATGTTTTGCCCTCATTACTTCTCGAAAAGCCAATTAGAACAACTCCCTCTTAATACTCTCGCTGGCCGTTAATAAAGAATATCTTTGCAGCAACCTGACATTAAAAATAATAGCCCTCTCGCTTGCGGGAAGGCTGTATCCTTATTTACCCCGGGGATTGGGGACGTTTTATTGCTATTTTTTAACTTACCTTAGTTTTTTACAGGGCAATCAACAGACAATCAAAGTGTAGCGGAAATAGCCGGGTCCCCCTGTCCCATCAGCTTTAAAATGTCAATTGCAGTGTTAAAACATCCGTCTGCTTAAGGCAACAAAGGATCCGTTATGATAAGCCAGCGCGTTTACTTTGAGCTTAGTTTTTAGCTTTTATTCTCATTCTTGATATTTATTATTAAAGCAAAGGCTATGGTGCCATAGGCCACAAAGCTCCGGAAGTATTCCCCTAAAGCAGCATTATGAAACAAATTCTGACCTGCTTGCGGCGAGACTATAAAAAGAGTATGAAATAGAAAAATCCCGATGAGCGCATGCCGAATTTTAGCGCTTTTGATGCTTGCACCACCAGCCAAAAGGGCAGCACAGGAAATAATATCCACATTCATGTGTGCCGTATACACATCGAACATACCGATATTTTGCAAATAGACCAGCTGCCCGAGAGCGGCCAGAACGGTGGATAAGATAATCACTTTGATTCTGAGCAAATCCACATTGATTCCGGCAATTTCAGCTTTCTCACTGCTGGAACCCACCGCCTTCACCTGCTGGCCAAAGCGGGTATGTAAAAGGTAGTAGAGCATCCCTGCAAACAAGAGAACAACCAGGATCATGAATAAGGGAACTTCTATACTCCCTAACCTTAGAAGCCAGAGTTTATCGATGGTATTCCGGTACATTCCTAAATCCACGGCATTTCTCACACCTATGCCCCTGGACAAAATAATTTCCTCGTTGACAACTGGAATAAAGCTTCCGAAGCCAGCCAAAAAGATCAACTGGTAGATGCTGTTAGCCAAAAAACCGATAACGATGGTGACAATCATTTCTTTTCCTTTGACCCTGTTTAATACATGGCCTATGGTAAAACCCACAAGCACGGACAGCAGTATAGCCAGGACAAGAACCAGCAGTATCCCCCGGGCTCCAGCCACCTGAAAGTTAATCACAAATAAAAGCGCAGTCTGCGCGGTCATGGCGCCGACGATAATGGCAAAATTCAGCCCCATACCGGCAACTACGGGTACTATTAACGATAAGACAAGGAGTCCGTCTCTGATAAATCTGGTGAGCACCTGATTAATAACAAAGGTACCGGAAAGCCCTGAAAACTGCCAGGCCAGAATGGACAGGAGCAAAAACACAGCGGGTACCAGATGCTCAATGTTAAATAGTTTATCTGTCAGTTCCTTGTTCCTCAATGAATGATCCCCCGTCTGTTCCTGTACAATAAGGCATACAGAATAATGCTGTAGGTAATAAAGGTCCTTAAGATTTCTGTTACCTCTGGTATCAATATTTCATTGGCGATGGGAACGGTAAGCAGGTAAATAGTCTGCAGTAAATAAGTCCCCAATACCGCTTCAAAGATCCAGGCCTTTCTTCCCGTGCTGCCCCCGATTAAAACCGCTGAAATAGCGGGAAAGGCCATAGACAATGGCTCATCATAAAGCTGGATAAAGCCGTAGCTCTGAGCATATACACAAATACCAATGCCGGCAAGCATGGTGGAGAGGTTAATGGCAAAAAGACGAATTTTGGCTATATCAATGCCGGACAGCCTGGCAAAGGCTTCATTTTCCCCTGCGGCAAGAGTTGCCCGGCCAATCCTGGTCCTAAAGAACAGGTATAGAAATAAACAGATCAAAGCGTAAAAAGCGAACAAACCCAGGGGAATTTCAAAACCGCCTATTTTGAGCAGGCAAAAATTGTCCAGGACCTTATAAAAATAGGGGTCCAGGCTTATTTTCGGTCTTAAACCCTGACCCCCGATGGGATAAAGCATTTGTCTGTTTTGAAAGGGCGCCAGGGTCCAGAAATAGTTCATCAAAGGAATTATAGAAAAACCGATAAAGGTACCGGCAATTTCCTCCCGCCCCTTGACCCTGTTTAAAAGCAGCCCGTAAATCCAGCCGAAAAATCCGCAAACCACTAAACTTAATAATAAAGACATAAAAAAACCCGAAAACCCGGTCAGCCTGAAATTAACGCTGATGCACAAAGCCACCAGACCGCCGGCAATTCCCACCGGCATGCCGAAGTTCATGCCCGCTCCCACGTTAAGCATGGGCAGCAGCGACAATACCAACACCCCGTTCATCACCAACTTGACGAGGGATTCATTGAAGAGAACTACTAAATTCATCTGTAAAACATGGGCCAGAATCAGTAGGGTCATCAAAAAAATAAGAATTATTATCTGGGGCGGTCTAATCCTGTAATTACCCGCATAATTCCTCATGTAATCCTTTATGTAATTCCTCATGCTGCTGTAATCCCTCATGATTAACTCCTTCCTCACCTGCCAGCGCCAATCCAAACTCAAGATCCGGTGAGTCAGGGTATAATATTTTAAAAATGCTGCCATTAACCAGCACGGCAATCCGGTCGCATACTCTTTTTAATTCATCCAGTTCACTGGAAGCAATCACGATGGTTGTACCCTTGCTCCGGTTGATGTCGATGAGCATCTTGAGTATTTTTTCCTTTGCCGCAATGTCAATCCCCCTGGTGGGTTCTGCCACAAACAACAATTGGGGATTGACGGTCAAGGCTCTGGCTATGCAAACCTTTTGCTGGTTCCCCCCGCTTAATTCTTTAACCCTTTGCTTTGGTGAAGAGCATTTTATTTCAAAATCCCGCACCACCCGCTCAACATAGCCGTAAGCTCTTTTCCAGTCAATAAAACCTAAAAAGGACTGACCGAAATTCCTGGAGAATAAATTTTTCACCTGATTTCCCGTGAAGATGATGTTTTCAACCAGAGAATGCTCCGGCAGGATACCCAGGGCCTGCCGGTCGTCCGGCAATACATAAATGCCCTTGATGATATTTGCCCTTGCGTTCATCCTGTCCAGTTTTTGGCCTTTAAAAATAACCTCGCCGGTAACCGGATACATGCCCATAAGGCCATAGCCCAAAGCCAGTTTGCCATGTCCGGAAAGACCGGTCAGCCCTAAGATTTCACCCTCATAAACTGTCAGATCCAGCTCTTTGATTTCTTCGCCCGGCATTTTTACCGAGAACTGCTTAAAACAAAGGACCGGAGGGGTCTTTACCGATCTTTTCTGGGCGTTTGCTTTATACACCTTATGGCCGAGCATATCACCGGCCAGACTGGTTACGTTTATTTCTCCTTTTTTATACCGGGAAACGACTTCTCCATCCCTGAAAACAGTGACCCTGTCACATATATACTGCACTTCCTCCAGCCGGTGGGAAATGAATAAGATCCCCAGCCCGCCCTTTGACATAGCCACCAGTACTTCAAGCAGCTTTAACGCGTCGCTTTTACTGAGAACAGCAGTGGGTTCATCCAACAACAATAATTTTAGGTCGCTGCGAGCTACTTCCCTGGCTATTTCCACAAATTGTTTGGTGTTTGTTGCTAGATCGATGATTTTGACGCCCACATCAACATCCAGGCCCAGCTTTTTTAAAATTTGAGCAGCACTCTCGTTATTCCGTTTCTTATCTATAAATGAGTATTTACTGCCGAATAACCGGTCGGTAAATCTGCAGGTCTCTTCACGGCCCAGCTTAATATTCTCTCCAATGGTCAGATCCGGGAGCAAGGCAAATTCTTGATGTACCATGCCAACTCCCCTGCGGATTATCTCCGCACAGTTTTTTACTTGAAATCTGGAGCCTTCGTAAGTGATTTCCCCCTGGTAGCCACCGGTCTCCCTGATGACCGGGTTTCCGGAAATAATATTCATCAGGGTGCTTTTACCTGAACCATTGGCCCCGACAATACCATGTATTTCACCTGCTTTTACCGACATGCTGATATTTTTTAAAGCAGAAATTCCGTTGTAGCTTTTAGATAGATTTTTAATTTCCAGAATCTTTTCCATAAAACAACCTCAAAATTACGCAAAGGCTGTCTTAAGTAAAGACAGCCTTTACTTTTTTTACACTAATTACGATTCTTAGTAAAGGATCGAATCCATAATCATCACGTAATAATTCTCCAGGGCAGGGCTATCTTCTGCCGGTTTAAAGTTATCAAAGGTAACAGTGTATCCCGAAATATCTTTGGCAAACTGGTTCAACTGCTGCAGGTTATTGTAATCAAAGGAAGGATCATCAATTAGTTTTTTAGCCAGTTCGACGGCATACTGGGGTACGAACACTGTGGCGGGCATGGGCCAGCCGCCCAGTCTATTGGTCATCTGTGCTTCTGCCGCATGGGTCCGGATCATTTCATTAATTTTCTCAAAATCCCAGGCATCCTCTTCAGAAATCTCCAAACCCATCACCGTGGGATAGGCCTGGGTCGGGGTGGGGCAACACTGCTCCGCCACCATGAATTTCAGTTTCAAAGCTTCATCAATTATAACATCATACATCGGACAGTTTGTACCAAATATATTCGTTTCCGTACCGTATTTGCTTATTTGCCGGGGAATATCCTCTCTCAGGAATTGAAGCATGGGGCCTGTCCCACTCCCGGTTTGAGGGTCGGGGGTAACAACTTCAACCCACTCCATACCCAGTTGTTCACTGGTTTTCTGCATCATATCTTTTCTCTGGGCTATCACTTCCTTAGCCAAATGGGTGGGGAAGGAATAGTGGATCATAGTTTTTGCGCCCATACTATGAGCTTTCCGGGCAATTGCCTCTCCTCTTTTGACCCAATCGGTATCCAGGTTAATATCCACATATTTTGACATCAAAACAGGATCATCCCAAATAGGAGCAGTTATAGTGATAATATCAGGTCTGCTCTCCTCCACCTTTTGCAGGGCGGGCAACAAACCCGCCTGACCGGAGATCACGATAATGGCTTTCATCTGCGGGTCGTCCGCCAGGGAAGTAATCTGGCTCAAACCGGTTTCTATCTCAGTGGAAAAGTTTTCCGGCAAAGTTATGTGTTTGACAATCTCAGGGTACTTTTTAGCCATCATGTCTGCGGCCCGGAACTCATCTTCACTGGTAGACAGGGTTGGTGTTACAACACCGATTTTATACCCGGGGGTATCTTTTTCCTGCTGCGCTCCCTGCTTCCCGCACCCGGCTAAGACAAAGGTCATCAAAAGAACCAAGATCAAAGCTGTAATATTCTTTCTCATATCTTCCTCTCTCTTTCTTTATGTTTTATGACTCCGAAGTAAATCCTTTCCTGCCCCGGCCTGTCGGTATGCCCGGCAAAACCCGGGTTTCATGACTGCTATTCTAAAAGACCACTGGTTTAGAGTGTTATAACCTGATCCACTCCGGCTCCGCCCAGCGCAGCGTAGAGCTGCGGGAAGCAGCCGATCTGCGCGCCTTTGATCAGCTTCTGGTCGATGCCGCGCTCCATGGCGCACTGGTCGCAGGCCATGAGCAGCATGCCGTTAACTTCCTGGAGCTGGCGCAGTCTTTCACCCATCTCGGTGCCTTCCAGCAGGAAAAAGGTATTGTCCATGAAGAAAAACATCCCCGCCACTTCGACTCCGTGGGTGCCTTTTTCCAGCTGGGGAATGATCATGGTGTTCAGGATTTTTTGGGAAGTGGTTGAGCTAAATACATAGGCAACTTTCATTTTTTCATCCTCCTAATTTTTAATTAAAGTATTTTTCTTGTCTATCGTCATACTACCGTCGCTTCAGTCCCCATGGGCAGGTAGGACTTGCCTTCCTTCACTGCCGGCCCCGCCTGCCTGCCCGCGGCAAAACGCAGCGATTCAGAAACGAGCTCTATGTATTTGAGATACTCCTTTCCTTTCCGGTCACGGGGTCGCTGCAGGTTAATGTAGATGTCCTTCAATATCTTTCCTTCACGCGCCGACATGACGATCACCCTGTCGCTGAGGTATACCGCTTCATCGACATCGTGGGTAACCATAATCACGGTGGTCTTGTCTTTCAGCCAGAGTGCCTCCAGGTCTTCCTGCAATGAATGCCTCATCTGCATATCCACAGCTCCCAGCGGCTCATCCATCAGCAGTACTTCCGGCCTGCCGGCCAGGGCGCGGATGAAAGCCACCCTCTGCTTCATGCCCCCGGACAGCTGGTGCGGATAAAGCTTTTCTTTACCTTCAAGTTGTGCCATGGCCAGCAGCTCCTGCAGCCGTTTTTGTCTTTCCCTGGCAGGCACCCGGCGCTGTTTCATCGGAAAGAGGATGTTTTCTCTGACTGTCATCCAGGGAAAGAGCGCGTAGTTCTGGAAAACAAATCCCCGGTCAGGGCCCGGCCTGTTCACCTGCACCCCGTTAATCCTGACCCTCCCTCCGGAGGCGGCCTGGAACCCGGCAATGATCGTCAGTAGCGTGGTCTTGCCGCAGCCCGACGGACCCAGCAGGGTCACAAACTGGCCTTCACGAACAATGAAACTCAAATCTTTTAGCACTGTTTGGACAGCACTTTTATTTTTAAAACTCTTTGAAATGCCTTCTACTGTAAGTTCCACTACTGAACAAACCTCCACCTAGTAAAAGATCGGGTAACAATTTGCAAAACCCGGTCGATCCCATAGCCAATCAAAGCGGCCATAATCATTAGAGAAATCAGCTTACCTGTCTCCATCCTTGTTTGAGCTTCCACCATAGAGTAGCCGAAGCCGGCACTCGTCGCTATAAACTCCGCTCAGATCACCGACATCCAGCCAAGGCCGATGGCAACCCTCCCCCCGATAAGGATGTCCGGTAGCGAAGCGGGCACAATGATCCTGGAGAAAATACTCCAGGGTCCGGCCCCCATGCTGCGGGCAGCGTTGTAATAATCTTTGGAGATGTTTTGCACTCCGGCGATAGTATTCATGATTACGGGAAAAACACCGGAGAATGTGATGAGGAATATTGTGGGACCATCGCCGAGGCCGAACCAGACTATGGTCAGGGGAACCCAGGCCATGATCGGGACCTGCCGCAGTGAATCTATCAGCGGGTCAAACAACTGCATCGCCACCTTGGAGTAACCCATCAGGAATCCCAGCGGCACACCGATCAGCATGGCGTAAACAAAGCCCGTCAGGACCCTTTTTAAAGTAATCAGGAGGTTATTTATAACATCCGGCTCAGACACGACTGAGGGAAAGGCAAGCATCGTTTTCAAGGGGGACGGCATCATAAACTCACTGTCATAGTGGTTGGCGGCCAGCTGCCAGACAGCAAATACTGCCGCAATGGTAACCAGGCGGTACAGCAGCTGTTTTGGGAAATGACCGCCTATTATTTTTTCACGCATCAACCTTGCGTTCCTGGAATTATAAAAACGTGCCTTATCCCCAAACGGTTCCACTCTTCCACCTCCTCGCTCCCAAGATCTATGTTTTTGTATTTTTTAATTTCTTCAACCAGTACATCAGGATTGTTCAGTTCTTCCGCTGCTGCTTGGAACAAATGGATGAATTCGTGGTAACGGGGATCTTCCTTGAAACTCTTATTCACAACCAGCACGTAAGTAACGTGACCTCCGGCCGCGGCGGGCGCTGGTATTTTCTCGCCCGCCATTGTAAACCCCCTCAGGGCGTCCACCACCACCCCGTCCACCGCCTTTTTCTCATAGGCGTAAGGTATTGCTGACGGCAGCATGGACACTGCGGCGACCTCCGGTCCGAAAACACCCGCTGTGATCCGCTCCTGGTGAGAGCGGTTCTGAGATATCCCGATTTTTTTTGGCTCAATCCCATACCTGACCACCACGATATCCGAATTGACCAGGACCGGACTGACTACTTCAAACCGCCTGTCTTTTTCCAGCAGGCTGGCGGCCGCGTCCGGGCACATCACGGCAAGATCATACAGGTTGGTGCTTAATGCCCACTGGGAGGTGCTGGCGCAGCAATCCTTAACCTGATACAATTCAAAACTGCCCTTAACCTCTGCTCCTTTGTAGCCCTTCTCGTTAACTAAATAATGAAGGATCATACCCCCCGTGTCGTCAGGGGCGCCGATTTTGACCTTCCCGTTGTCATCTTCCCTCTGGGGAAAGTTCAAAAGGGAAACCACGAGCAGCAGGGCAATCACTGCTGCCGTTGCAAGGCAGTTTTTCATCTAGACGCTATACCGACTTTCCTTCTAACTTAAATGCTTTTTCTTTCCACTCTTCGTAGGGCATACCGACCGGGAAGACCGGATCTACTTTTTCCCTTATGAAGGTGTCAAAATCATCCGCACCGCTCTCATTCAAATATTGGGGTTGGATAAATTCATCCAGGTTTGGGGCAGCGTCAAGGGTTCCAGCTTCCAGCTCTAAATCAATCTGCCGCCGCCAGTTATCCAAGTCTATTTTCCAGGTAAGTGTCCTGCCTTCGGCCACTGTCTTCTTCCAAATCGTCATTAAAGCAACTTCCTCAGGTACCTGATAGTTTTTTGCAAAAATTTCCGCAGAGTGAACGGGCTTGGTATAAATATACTGCATGGCCCTGGTATGGGCTAAAACCATCAGCCTGGCCAATTCCGGATGCTCAAAGGCAAACTTTTTACTCAAGTGGAATGCACAGCATATACCCCACTCGCCGGATGGTAGCTTGCTATCAACGGCTAAGACGCGGCCGGTTTTTTCATATTCGGCCATTGAAGCCCAGGGGTCGCAGGTTGAAAAAGCAGTCAACTTCCCGGCTTTTAACGCGAAGTACTCATCCATATCGGACATATTTAACACCTCATAATGCTTACCCTCGATGGGCAACCCCAACTGTTTGGCCATGTTTATCCACGAAATGCTTGTTTTTTCCGGATTCGTACCCAGGGCCAATTGCTTGCCAATAAGCTGCCGGGGATCAGTAATATCATTGGAGGCAACAAGGTAGTATGATCCTCCGATGTGGTTATTGGCCGCCACGATTATGGGCGCACCCTTTAGGTAGGCCCGCATTGAACCGCTGTTACCCACATACCCGGCGTCCATCTGGCCTGCCGCCATGGCCTCGGGCACCATACCGTTGCCGGTAACGTTGACCTTCAGGCCCAATTCGTCAAATATCCCCGTGTCCTTGGCGATACAGGCCGCAGTCATGTGGTCGCAGTTATAATAGCCCAAATTCACAACGTAGTCCCTGTCCTTTTCAGGGATCCCCGCCGCTGTTTCCTGCGCCCTTTGTTTTTCCCCTCCGCCGCAGCCGGACAGCACAGCCAACAGGATGGCCGCAACCGCCAGCAACATCAATATCCGAGCCGTTTTTTCCATAATATCCCTCCCTTAGACGTGCTGTTTTTACAGTAATAATAAATGGTGGGGAGAAGTCGGATTCGAACGCGACTCCAATCCTGCGTGGCAGGCGGACAACGGGTTTGAAGCCCGCGGGGTGCCATCCCCATTTCTCCCCGGAATTTAAAAACTTAGCAGCAGTCCTCCATCCCCTCTCCAAATAGATCTTCCAGAATATTTCCTTCCACGCGGTAAATCGCGTAGCCGATATTGGAACCCTTCATGCCCTGGACAATAAATTCCAGGGGCGGCTTGTCGTCGATGTCTTTAAAAGTAATAACCTGGTTGGAAACCGGCGCCGGCACTTCGTTGGTGCGCTGGAATTCACCTTCTTTGACCAGCACCACCAGCATACTGTTCTTCTTTTTACTCTCCCTGTAAATCACTACCAGGTCTTCTCTGGCATCACCGTCAAGATCGGCACAGGCGTATTTTATTATTTCTTTGTCCCCGTGGGTCAAAGCAAAGTAGTTTAGGGCTTCGGACACCTGCTCACCTGCCAGGCACGGATCACATCCTTCCCTTTCGTCTACCGTTGTTGTGCCGCAGCCTGCCACCGCTGTCCCGGCAAGCAGACAAACCAGCAAACAGCAGAGCAGCCGTCTTTTAATCATCAGGCGGCTCTTAGTCTAGCCAGCCTCCGCTTTAATCCCGGCCACAGGGCATACAGGCCAAGGAGCAGGACAGCAGCCGAGCAGAGATAACGCAGGGGCTCAGGCGCGGCAAAGATAAGATTATTGGCAAGGCCGACGGTCTGGCGGGTTTTGCTCAAGTCGAAAAACGGCGTAAAACCTGGAAGAAGCAATTTGTTGGTCAGGTAACCTATCAATAATGAGGCCCCCACCAACGTAGAGGAATAAATCAGAACTGTACGCCGGCCAATCAATTTATACATGCTGATCAACTCGGGCAGGTTTGTGGCCGCGCCGGTCATAAGGAAGGTTATGGCCAGCCCCGGCGCCGCCCCGCTGGCGATCAGCGCCGCAATAAAGGGGATGTGCCCTACAGCGCAGACGTACATGATCGCGCCCAGTAATGCTATCCCGGCGACGGAGATTAGGCCCGGATTACCCAGGTATTGCTGGATCAAAGCAGGGGGCACCAGGACAATAATCAGCCCGGCCAGCAGCATACCAATGCACACGTATTTGCTCACGGATACCCCCATGTCAAAAAAACCCCAGTGCAGCCCTGTCTTTAGTTTCTGAACAAGGCTGACCTGCTCCCCTGGTTCAAATTCGACCGGCTTCACAGGCCCCTCAAAACCGGGAGCATGGATCTCAGACCCGGCAAGCTTGTTGCCAACCATACCGATCAACACCGGCACAACAAAGCCTGTCACCAGGTAGATAGTGGCAATCTGCGGTCCTAGAAATCCATAAGCGAGCAGGACAGCAGCGGGGTTGATGATAGGTGTAGCTGTCATAAAGGCCAGGACCGGTCCCAGGTAGGCGCCGGAATAATAAAGGCCCAGGCCGAGGGGGATTACACCGCAACTGCAGATGGGCAGGAGCATCCCGGAAACAGTTGACTTGACCAGCGTTGAGATCTTCCGGTTTCCCAGCATGCGCTGCAGCCCGTCCGGGCTGATCAGATTGTGCAGCAGCCCTGCCAGAACAAAGCTTATGACCAGCCAGACCGAAGCTCCGTTAAGGATGTCAAGGGCGGTCAGAGTGACTCTCTGCAAATACTCCAGGATTAAAATATAATCATCCCCTAAGCGCGTCTTCTATAGCTTTTTCAATTATTGTTTTAGACAGGTTGTCAATCTTTTTCCGCCCGTTTATGATCATGGTCCCCCTGGTCACCATGCCGTACTTCTTCAGGTAACCAAAATCCTTTCCCGCATAGTAAACCTTCACTTCCACGTCGTCCCCGTACCTGGCTGCCGCCTTTTTGATAGTCTGGACATGCTCGTCACAACAGGGGCAGGTGTTAATAAACTCCACTTTAATTTTTGGCACTGGAATCCTCCTCCCCGGCTTTTTTCACCTGGCATAAAAGCGCCTTGAACACCGGAAACCCTGATACAGGATCCCTGTTTTCGAAGTCCGTCAGCTCGTTTACATTGGCCCGGCGCCAGGCTTCAGCCTGGGTCGGGTTCCCGCCGCCCATGTTGACCTCAACCTGACCGGGCAAAACATCTTCAGTTACCCTGGCATAAAAGCATACACTTCCCCTCCTGGTGCTGACCGCAACCCTGTCTCCATCCATAATGCCCCGCTCCGCCGCGTCAGCAGGGTTGATCAGGACATAAGGCTTATCCTGCAGCTTTAGCAGACCGGGTACGTTCAGGTGCTGAGATCGGAAGGTCGACTGGATCCTTGCTCCCGTGTTCATTATCAGGGGGAATTCCCCGTATAGATCAGGATTTTGCAGAGGCCCTTCCACCGGCTCAGAATAGACAGGCAGCGCGTCGTAACCGTGCCTGGCCATCAGGCTGGAGGTGATCTCCAGCTTCCCCGAAGGAGTTGGGAAACCAGGCCGGCAGTCTTTCCTCAACATTCCTGTTTCGTATTTTTTATAATAACGCTCCGCAGGGGGGAGCTTAACTCCGTCCGGGCTGTTTTGCAAAGCTTCAAGCAGTCCGGGGTTCCCGGCAAATGCATTTTCGATAATTTCTTTTTCGCTCTGGGCGTAGAGGTGGCCGTATCCAAGGCGGTTGGCCAGTTCGGCCATAATCATTACACAGTTCTTCGACTGGCCCACTGGTTCAATCACTCGTTTTCTCAGGCGAACGTAATCGGGGTAGCGTTGGTATGAATCGATTTCATAATAAGTGGCCGATGGCAGCACAACGTCAGCAAAAAGCGCATCCCTGGTCATAACAATGTCAATTACCAGCATAAATTCCAGGCTGCGGTAGGCCTCTTCAAATATTTTTGGTTGCGGGTAAGAGGTCAGGGTGGAAGAACCGTTAATTATAAGGCCTCTAACCGGATAAGGCTTTCCCTCCAGGACAGCCCTGGGAAATTCCAGGTAGTGGGCACACCCGGTCAATTCATAAAACAGGGGGTATTTCTCAGCACCAATGGGTAATACCCCGACCGGCGCTTCAAACTTCTTCTGAGAGGGCCGGCGCGGCAGTGGCGTTATGCCTAAACCGCCCGGCACATCCAGATTGCCCGTCAGCGCCCAAAGGATATAGAGCGCCCGAATATTTTGCACCCCGCTGTTTGTATACTCCAGACCGGTATAAGTACGCAGGCTGACTCCTTCTGTTTGCGCTATTTCTCTGGCCAGCGCAGTTATGGTTTCCGCCGGCACCCGGGTGATGGATTCAACCTTTTCCGGGGTGAATTCCCTCACGTAATCGCTTAACTCAGAAAAACCCAGGGTCCAGTTGTCCACAAATTCCCGGTCATAGAGTTTTTCATTAATCACAACGTTAATCAGCCCTAAAATTAACGCTCCGTCTGTACCCGGACGCACACCTACCCACTGGTTTGCCCGTCTGGCAATATCGCAGCGCATCTGGTCCACAGCTATCACCCTGGTCTTATTCTTTTGCGCCCTGGCGATCCTTTTAAAGAACACCGGTGGGGAATCAGTGACCGGGTTTGTGCCCCAGACAATGATCAGGTTGCTGTTCTCCAGGTCCGGGTTCAGCCAGGTTCCCGGCAGCCCGAAGTTAGCCATAGGCGCAAGGATGCCGTAGGATACAAAACACAGTGAACCGGTACTGGCAATATTGGGTGAGCCGAAAGGCAGCAGTAGCTTGTTCGCCACAAAGTCACCGGCGTTGCAGAAATCTACCATGGACTGTTCAAAGGCGCCCCGCCCGGAGTGGCTTAACATGGCCTGGGGGCCGTATTTTTCTTTTATCTCTTGCATTTTTTGCACCGCCAGGTCCAGTGCTTCATCCCAGGAAGCTGCACGGAATTTCCCTTCTCCGCGCTCACCGGTGCGGATAAGAGGTGTTTTCAGGCGGTGCGGCGAATAGACTATCTCCGGTGCGTACCTGCCCCTGACACATAGATTTGCGTAAGGAACTCCCCTGCGCGGCTCAACTTTCACCAGCCTGCCGCTTTCCAGTGTAACCTCCACCGCGCAACCCCCGGGGCAGATGCCGCAAATGGCCGGCTTTTTTTCAATCAACAAAAGGCGTTCCCCCAGAATTAATTTTTATTGAGAAAATAATTATTTTCATAAATTATATTCAACTCTAACCAATAAAATCCTTTATATGTCTCATTTAATTATTTTATTATTACTGGGTCATCTATTAACAAATTGTATTATAGATAAATATGAAGATTCTATCATCTATAAACTTTTATTA
>FZPS01000051.1_pt203 | contig 19249 bp, 19 predicted proteins | sample 1817821 | NCBI WGS metagenome assembly FZPS01 (sample SAMEA104158645, study PRJEB21678) | metagenome | place: Germany | collected 2015-04-21
GTGCATTGTAAATGCCGGGTAAAAAAATTATTGTTAAAAATTCCTGTGCTGCGGCATTGAGCTGGATAACGGTAATTTTATACCTGCAGACATTGTGATGTCCGCTTGTGACGGCCGAACGACACTCTTTGAGATGCTTGCAGGAAAGTACCTTCCCAAAAAAATTAAACATTTCTATCGCAATCCGCAGCTATGGCCGCCAATAATCTCAATTAGTTTAGGGGTAAAAAGAGACTTTTCAGGCATGCCGGAAATAACGGATTTTAAATTGCGCGAACCGATTATCATTAACGGCAAAGAAATTTTCCGGTCCGGATTTTTTCACTACTGTCACGATCCGCATTTTGCGCCAAAAGGTAAAAGTGTTCTTCAAACTCAAATAGAACTGACTATTTTTATTGGAAGCAGTTATACGAAAAAGACAGAGACAGATATTACTCTGAAAAAGAAAGGATATTGAAAACCTGCCTTGGCATATTAGAGAATATTTTCCCTGGAATTAGGGATGACGTCGAAGTTGCTGATGTTGCCACTCCGGTTACCTGGGAGAGATATACCGGAAACTGGCAAGGATCTTATGAGGGTTGGATACCTACAGTAAAAACATTTGGCACGACATTGCCAAAAAAACTGCCTGGGTTGCGCAACTTTTATATGACGGGTCAGTGGGTGTTCCCGGGCGGCGGCGTGCCAATGTGTATGGCGCAAGGCAAAAATTTAATTCGGGAAATTGCTAAAGAAAGAAAAAAAATATATGATAAAAACAAGTGGTCCAAGTAGTAACGGCATGATTTTGTCCACTGTTTCATTCTCTGTTATAATAAGGAAGGACCGCCTCCCGGCGGCCGGATATTACAACCGAAGGAGAGAAAGCCATGGCAAAGGAAACGGAAATGCAGTCCAATTTTATCTATACACTCATCAGCAAAGATGTGGCAGAAGGCAAAAACGGCGGTCGTGTTCATACCCGCTTCCCGCCTGAGCCCAACGGCTATCTGCATATCGGCCATGCCAAGGCAGTCCTGCTGAATTATAAAATGGCCAAATTATTTAATGGCAAGTTTAATGTGCGCTTTGATGACACAAATCCGGTTAAGGAAGAACAGGAATTCGTCGATTCAATCCTTGAAGACCTCCGCTGGCTGGGTGTAGACTGGGAAGACCGGCTTTATTACAGTTCTGATTCCTTTGAACTAAAATATGAATTTGCCAGGCGCCTGATCAAAGCAGGCAAAGCATATGTCTGTGACTTAAGCCCGGAAGAAATCAGGGAGTACCGCGGCACACTGACAGAACCGGGCAAAGAAAGCCCCTACCGCAACCGCTCGGTAGAAGAAAACCTGGACCTTTATGAGCGCATGCGCAAAGGAGAATTCCCAAACGGCTCGCGCGTCCTGCGGGCAAAAATTGACATGGCCTCGGGCAACCTCAATATGCGTGACCCTGTTCTTTACCGTATTTTACATGTCGAACATCACCGCACGGGAGACACCTGGTGCATTTATCCCATGTACGACTTTGATCATCCCTTTACCGATGCGCTGGAAGGCATTACCCATTCTCTCTGTTCCATTGAATATACCGACCACCGGCCGCTTTACGACTGGATTGTGGAAAATGCGCTGGAACTAATGCCTGAAGTGATAAAAACCCGCTCCCGGCAGACGGAATTTGCCCGTTTGAATCTGAATTACACCGTAATGAGCAAGCGCAAACTGCGCCGTCTGGTGGAAGAAGGATATGTCAGCGGCTGGGATGACCCGAGAATGCCGACCATTTCCGGCTTGCGCCGGCGAGGCGTAACTCCGGAAGCCATTGCTGATTTTCAGGAAAAAGCCGGCGTGGCCAGGGCAGACAGCACAGTCAGCCTGGAACTGCTGGAGCACTGTATTCGCAATGACTTAAACACACGTGCCCACCGGGTAATGGCCGTCCTGGACCCCCTGAAAGTTGTTATCACCAACTGGCCGGCTGAAAAAACCGAAATGCTTACCCTGGAGAATATGCCGGGGGACAAAGCTGCCGGTACACGCCAGGTACTTTTCGGCCGGGAGCTCAATATAGAGCGGGAGGATTTCATGGAAAACCCGCCCAAAAAGTTTTTCCGCCTCTCCCCCGGAAAAGAGGTACGCTTAATGGGCGCTTATATTATTAAGTGCGAAAAGGTTATAAAGGATAAAGACGGCCGGGTGGTTGAACTACACTGTACCTATGACCCCGAGACAAAGAGCGGCTCGGATAAGAGCGGCAAAAAAGTCAAAGGTGTTATCCACTGGGTTGCTGCAGCCCAGGCGGCCAGAATCACTGTCCGGATGTACGGCAATCTTTTTACAAAGGAAAACCCGGAAGCCGAAGAGGACTTTACCGCCTGCATCAATCCCCATTCCCTTGCAACCCTGGAAAACATCCCGGCCGAACCGGCCGCCGCCTCTGCTCCTCCCGGCACCCGCTTCCAGTTTATGCGCAAAGGTTATTTCTATCTTGATCCGGAAGATTTCAAGAAAGGAAAAATTGTTTATAATTATACTGTCGGCCTGCGGGACAGCTTGGCAAAAATGCAAAAATAAACGGTTATTTGAACAGCCCCACACTGCACAAGCAGTGGGGGCTGTTTTTTTTATTGCAACTTCTCTTCTATTTTTTAAACAACGGGCATTTAATTACATAGGGGCATTTTAAGTTTTTCACCCGCCCGGAGGTGAGTGGAAAATGGCAAGATACATAGCAAAACGGGTGCTGATGCTGATACCCGTTATGCTCGGCATTTCGCTTGTTGTACTGATTCTGATTGACATTACCCCGGGAGATCCGGCCAGGATGGTACTTGGCGCCCAGGCCACACAGGAACAGGTGGATGAGCTCCGGGAGGAACTTGGGCTTAACGATCCCCTTCCGGTACGATACGGGCGCTTCCTTTGGAGCGTGCTGCATGGGGATTTTGGCACTTCACTTCTGACTAAGCGTCCTGTAGTCGACGAAATGCTGGAACGCTTCCCGTATACGCTTATGCTCGTCACGCTCGGCACCTTGCTGTCCGTCCTGATCGGGATCCCAATCGGCATATTTGCGGCGGTAAATCAGCACAGCTGGAAAGATAATGCCGCCATTTTCTTGTCGCTGATTGCAGTATCAATGCCGAACTTCTGGTTCGCGCTGCTTTTAATACGTTTTTTCGGAGTCCGCCTCAGGTGGCTGCCAATCTCCAGAGTAGCCGGCTGGCAGGGCTGGATACTGCCGTGTGCCACCATGGCCCTTGGCCTTGCTGCGCTGATAGCAAGACAAATGCGCTCAGACATGCTTGAGGTTTTGCGGCAGGACTATATAACAACTGCCAGGGCGAAAGGCCTTGCGGACGGCAGGCTGATTTACCGCCATGCACTGAAAAACGCTATGATCCCGGTAATAATGGTCATTGGTGGTATTTTCGGCACTTCACTCGGCGGCTCGCTGATCACAGAAGTCATCTTTTCAATTCCCGGCCTCGGGCAGTATATTATGACAGGGCTTTACAACCGGGATTACCCCGTAATCCAGAGCGGCATCCTCATTGTATCGGCCCTGTTCGCGGTGATTATTCTAATCGTGGATGTGATATTCGCCCTGGTAGACCCGAGGATCCGTTTACAGTACACCGGAAAAACTAAAAGAAAGGCGGGAAAGCAGGTTGGAAAAGAAACGCAAGCAATTGAGAATTATTGAAATCTGGCGGCGGCTGAAAAAAAACAGGCTGGCCGTTGTTGCTTTCTTTATCCTGATACTGCTTATTCTGACAGCCGTCTTTGCGCCGCTTCTTGCCCCTCACTCCTATTCACAGCAAAATGCAAAACTGGCCAACGCCCCTCCGAGCACGGGGCATCCACTCGGCAACGACAGGCTGGGACGCGACATATTAAGCCGCCTGATTTACGGCGCACGGCAGTCATTGCAGATGGGAATTATTGCAGTGGCCATTGCCGCCACAATCGGCATCACGCTGGGCACGGTGGCGGGGTTTTACGGCGGCTGGGTAGATAACTTGAGCATGCGCCTGCTCGATATCTACCAGGCAATACCCATGTTCCTGCTTTGCGTTTCACTGGCGGCGGTTATGGGGCCAAGCCTGCATAACGCAATTATCGCACTGGGCATTGGTATAGTGCCCGGTTATGCGCGGATTATGCGGGCGTCAGTCTTAACGGTGCGCGAGAAAGAATACATAGAGGCTGCGAGAGCAATCAATGCAAGCGACGCCTGGATTATCTTAAAGCATATTGTACCCAACGCCATCGGGCCGCTGATTGTACAAATTACAATGGGTGTCGGCAGCTGCATCCTGGCCGGGTCGGCACTTAGTTTTATCGGCCTTGGTGTACAGCCGCCCGTTCCCGAGTGGGGTGCGATGATTTCCGAAGCCAGGAAAGTGATGAGAGAATACCCGACACATGCGCTGTATCCCGGCCTTTGCGTTATGATCAGCGTTCTGGCCTGCAATTTACTGGGGGACGGGCTGCGGGATGCGCTGGACCCGCGTCTGAAGAATTGAGGTGGCGGTATGGCAAACGAAAATTTGCTTGCGATACGCAATCTTGTGGTCAAATACCATACCGACGATGCTGTGATTCATGCTGTTAATAATGTTAACCTGGCGGTTAAGAAAGGTGAAACAATCGGACTTGTGGGTGAAACGGGCGCTGGGAAAACAACCATCGCACGCAGCATTCTCCGGATTCTACCGCCGCATACAGCAAAAATTGTTTCGGGGGAAATCCTCTTCAGCGGCCGGGATATAACGAAGCTTTCTGAAAAAGAGATGAACAAAATTCGCGGCAATAAAATCGCCATGATCTTCCAGGACCCTATGACCGCACTCAATCCCATTGAAACAGTCGGCTTTCAAATAGCGGAAGCCGTCCAGCTGCACAACAGGATTTCACGCTCTGAAGCCGAACGCCGCGCCTGCGACATGCTTGAGATGGTAGGTATACCGATGGAGCGATACAGTGAATACCCGCACCAGTTTTCCGGGGGAATGAAACAGCGTGTCGTGATAGCCATGGCACTGTCCTGCAATCCGGAATTGCTTTTGGCCGATGAGCCTACAACTGCGCTCGATGTTACCATTCAGGCACAGGTGCTTGATATGATGCAGTCCCTGAAAAAACGGCTTGGCACATCTGTCGTCCTGATTACACATGACCTTGGCGTTGTCGCCAACACCTGCAATTCCGTCGCCGTGGTTTATGCCGGCGAAATCGTAGAATACGGCACCGTGGAGCATATCTTTGACTTCGCGTCGCACCCGTATACGCTTGGCTTGTTCGGCTCACTGCCTAAACTGGACTCCAGGGAACGGCGGCTGAAGCCGATTAAGGGCTTGATGCCTGATCCGACAGTATTGCCGCAGGGCTGCCGCTTTTACGACCGCTGCCCGGAGGCAGTCAGGAAATGCTCGCAAACGGCGCCGGGAGAAGTGGAGATTGCGCCCGGGCACCTCGTCAAGTGCATAAAGGCAAAAGGAGGTGCGGCATGACTCCCCTGCTGGAAGTACGCAACCTGAAGAAATACTTCAAGACCCGTGCCGGGCTGCTGCATGCGGTGGACGGTGTTTACTTCTCGCTGGACAAGGGCAAAACCCTCGGGGTTGTCGGCGAGTCCGGCTGCGGGAAGACAACACTTGGGCGCACATTGCTTCACCTAATCGAGCCGACTGACGGCCGGATATTCTTTGAAGGCAGGGACATTACAAACCCGGCAAAAAAAGATCTGCGCCGCCTGCGGGAGGATATGCAGATCATTTTTCAGGACCCCTATTCTTCACTCAACCCCCGCATGTCAGTGAGCGAAGCCATTATGGAACCGTTGATCCTGCGCGGGGGTATGTCCAAAAGTGAAATGCTTGACAAGACGCGGCAACTGATGGATACGGTGGGTATTGCCGCCCGGTTTGAAAACTCTTACCCGCACGAGCTTGACGGCGGCCGGCGCCAGCGTATCGGCATCGCGCGTGCGCTTGCGCTGGAACCGAAGTTTATTGTGTGCGACGAACCTGTGTCCGCCCTTGATGTCTCTATTCAGGCGCAAATAATAAACCTGATGCTTGACCTGCAGGAAGAGCGCGGCCTCACATATATGTTCGTAACCCACGACCTGTCCGTCGTCAAGTACATATCCGATGAAATCATGGTTATGTATCTGGGGCAGGTTGTCGAAAAAGCGCCAGCTGATGAATTGTTCCGCAACCCCCGCCACCCTTACTCCAAGGCGCTGCTGTCGGCAATCCCCGTTCCCAGCATTCACAGCAAAAAAGAACGCATTCTGCTGCGCGGGGAGATTACATCACCGGTAAATCCAAAGCCCGGGTGCCGTTTTATGGCACGCTGCGATTACGCCCGGGAAGAATGCAACCGGCCGCAGAAGCTTGAAGAATGCTCACCGGGACATTTTGTTTTGTGCTGCCGTTACCAGGAAATTACGGACAAATGAGGAGGGAAAAGAAAATGAAGATGACAAGAAAATCGCCGGCCCTGCTGCTTGCAGTTCTGCTGCTGCTGTCGCTTCTTGTGTCATGCCGCGGCGGCGGAAATACCGACAACAACAATGCTGCAGCCCCCGGCAGAACGCTCAGGATTGCGTCCATGCAGGACAGCGGGACGCTTCACCCGCTCGGAGTCACAGGCGCTTTCATTGCCCCACTTTACGCTTTTTATGAGCCGCTGTATGACACCCCGGCCGACGGCTCCCGCAGGTGGGTGCTTGCCACCGGGCTTGACCGGAAAAGCGACCTCAATTACACTCTAACCATCCGCGAGGGCGTGACGTTTTCAAACGGCAACCCGCTCACGGCCGAAGACGTTATGTTTTCCATGGAGCTCTGCAGAGATGACCCCCAGTTTTTCCTCAACGTCAAAGTTGTAGACTTTGAAAAGACGAAAGTTCTAGACGACTATACCATAGATCTCTGGTACACAGAGTACAATGCCTCTCAGGAGCCCGGATTCGCCTCAATGTTTATTCTGGACAAAGAGTCCTACGACGAGGTGGCGTTATCACGCAATCCTATCGGCACCGGACCGTATATGGTGACAGATTATGTGGTAAACAGCCACCTGAAGGTTGAAGCACGCGACGATTACTGGGGCAAAGCACCGGGGATCAAGAACATTGAGTTCTATGTTATAAATGAAGACGCGCAGGTCATAAACGCACTTGATACGGGTGAAATCGACCTGGCAAGCATCCCCATTTCAGAAATCGAATATGTTGAGTCGCTTGGTTATGATGTTGTCATCGCCAATGGCCGCTACAATGATGTCACATTGTTCAGCATGCTGCCGGGAACGCCGCTTGAATCAAAGGAAGCCCGCTGGGCCGTTTGCCATGCCATTGACCGCCAGGCCATTATTGACATCATCTACGAAGGCAAGTCCACAATCACTGACTACCCGTGTTCCCACTACCTGGCAGATTTTGAGCCCCGCTTCCTCAATCTGCACGAAACATATTCCGTTGGCTATAATCCTAAAAGGGCAAGAGAGCTGGCTGAACAGGCGGGGCTTGTGGGACAGACGATCCGCATTATTACAAACGGCTCTTCGAATCAAGTCACAATGGCGGAAATGATTCAGGCCAACCTGCTTGATATTGGTGTAAATTCGCAGATAATCAACTACGACCAGGCAACATATTTCGGAACTCTGATGGATGCGGCCAATTTTGAAATCGCTCTTTTTACACCATCGGCTCCCAGTATGCTGGCAGTGGATATCCTGGCCATGTATCTGACCTTCATTCCGCTTGGCTGGTCCGGACCTGAACGTGATTATTACGGTGAACTCAGTATGGGAGCAATATCTACTTACGATCCGGCCGAGCGTGGAGAACAATTGTATGAAGCAATAAAGGTTTTCGTGGACCACACCCCCTGGTACGGCTTATGCGAAGTAGTCTCGGCCAGAGCGGAAGCGCCTGAACTTGATGGCGTCGAATATATGATTGCAGGCAGCATCTATTACCAGGACATGTATTTTGACGAAAAATAACAGCTGCCCACCCCCTGCCAAATGAAGCTGAAAAACTTAACCGCTTCTCTATACTGCCGGTATGTATAGAAAAGCGGTTTTGTTTTCAAAGCCGTTTGCTGCAACCCGGCGCTTTGTATTCAATACCGGTGCCCTGTAGAGCTCATTTAGCAAAGTTGCCACCGAACAATTTTTTGGTGAGTTCAATTGTACCCCGGTCGAACACAACAAGATAAACGTCCATGTCGCTTTCGCTTTCAGAGAGGAAATCCCTTATGGCTGATGCTGCCACGCACAGGGCCTCCTCTTTCGGATAGCCGTAGATTCCCGCTGAGATGAGCGGGAAGGCAACCGATTTGCAACCGTGCTGTTCCGCCAGCTTCAGCGAATTGAGATAGCAGTTGCGCAAAAGCTCTTCTTCGCCTTCCTTGCCGCCCCGCCAGACCGGGCCCGGCGTATGAATGATGTATTTTGCCGGCAGCTTGAACCCCGGGGTAATTACCGCCTCCCCCGTCCTGCAGCCGCCTATGGCATCGCAGGCTGCCTGCAGCTGTTCAGGGCCGGCAGCTTTAAAAATGGCGCCGCACACTCCCCCTCCCATTTTCAGTGACGTATTTGCGGCATTAACAATGGCATCAACCTGCATTTTTGTTATATCATTTTGGACAATGGAAAACGGCATAGTCCTTAACCTCCAAGCAGTTTATTTTATATTGTTATTCTAATATTTCTGGCTTTTGCCCCTTTATTCCTTTTATATCAAGCGTAAGTATTCAAAGCACGAATAAAAAAGCCCTGGTCTTATATCCAGGGCACATGATTTCCTGTCTGCCTCCTTATGATAGCTCCTTAGGTCACCTCGGAAGCAAAGAGAAACGGCAGAATTTAAATTACTTTAGCAATCAACTGAATAAGATTAAAATACTTTCCGCCCTCGGCTTCCATCATTTTGATGTCTGGAGCGGTATAAGGACTATAAATGCAAAGTCCTATCCATCTCGCTATTCCAAAACGGCTGCATTTCAGCGGGGACATTTCCCCCGAATTCGTATTTTAAGCCGGGCATAGCCACGGCGATATGGCCGCCTTTTTTCACAAAAGGCATGAGCGACGGCAGCATTTCCGCCATATCACCGAAATAATGGCAAGCAGCTATGGTGAACAAGGCAAGCCTTTGGTCGCATCGGCAATAACCGGAACGGCCTTGTCATCAATGCCGGCAGACTTAAAACGCTCATAATTTCCAGTTGGCGAAATCCAAAGGTCGGCAGCGAAAACGGTCGCATCGTATTTTTGCACCAGTAAAAGCGTAGAAAGGCCGCACCCGCAGCCGAGGTCAAGAATTCGCATATTCTCATTGATGTTCAGGTATGACGCCAATTCCTCTGCCAGCCGCATGGCGTTTGGTCCCATCATATTGGTTTTCAGGAACTCAACATTATTTTCACTTGCCATAAACCGGTTTGTAAATGAATACATGGTATTCTTCCTTTCCAATTTCGCTCGAAAGCATCCAATTCATTTTAGTTTCTTCCTGTATTTCCTAAATTCGCCCACTTTTCCCCTTTCTTAATAACTGTACCCACCGGCCTCGGGATTTTCACCCGGGCAGCAAACAACACCCCTATTAACTTATTTAGCTGTAGCGTTATACTAAAACTCCGCCACATCATGTGTCCGGCACGCCGGACCTGTGTCATCCCTGATTACATCAATGAGAATTTGATAAAACCTGTCCTTGGTCGTTCTTTCTATCCAGGGCTTATGGCCGCATTCCGTGAGCAAATAGAACTGAAAATCCTTTATCGCATTTGATAAAGGTTTCTCTACCCCCTCTGCAGGATGAGGGTCATAGTCTCCATGAATTGCCGTTACCGGGCATCTAATTTGCTTTGCATATCTTATCAGTTTATCTTTTCTTCGCAATTCCAGAACCTCATTTAATGCGCAACTATAATCATAGCCCTTTACTTTTCCAATTTCAGGCTTATCATATTCATCCTTCAGCGGATCATAGGAATCTGTCTTTAATGCCAATTCTCCAAGTCTTAAAAATAACCGGTTTTTATCTCTAAAGCCAGGGTCGGACAGTTTTTCGCTAATTAACCGGTATTCCTGCCGTTCTTCCGGAGTTAAACGGCTTAATCTCGTTTGTTCAATTTGTTGCACATATTCTTGCTTATATGGCCCGCTGCCAACAAGGATTAGTTTCCTAACCAATGTTGGAAAACAGGCAGCAAAAATATAACTTAACCATGCACCCCAGGAGAAGCCAATCATAATAATTGGTTCTTCCATATTTTCCTCAATAATATTCCTCAATTCAGTTACTTGTTTTTCAAGGGATGCTTCTGTTTGAAACGGTTCCAAAACACCATATTCTGAGGCAAGATAACTTGCAACGGGCTGCATTTCCCCAAATGCGCCCGGGCCGCCGTGAATAACAGCAATTTCATAAGGTTTTTCCCCATGTGTTCTTAAATGATTCACTTTTTCCCCTTTCCTACACGAGACCGCAACCCATTGTTATCTGATGTGCAACTGGCGTTTTTCCAGATATTCTGTCACTTTTTTATACAATAATGGCTGGATTAAAGGATATGTAAGATTATCTTCCGGGAAATCCGATTTAAAATAAACTTCTTTTATTTCTGATTCCGCAGGTAATTGCCCGATAGTTTTTATTACTGCAAAATAAAGCTTTCCAAATGATATTTTTTCTCCACTTGCAACAGAGTAAAGGCAAACCGGAAATAGTTCAGAATCATTAGCCCCCCCCAATTATTTTTGCTCTAACGTATTTTACAGATTTCTTCTCTTTGGGATCTCATGCGGGTTTTAGATTTGCCAGATAGTTCGCTAACCCTTTGCTAACTCCTTCTAATTTACGTAAATAATTCTGATTAATCTTGCAGCCATTTATTAGAGTACGCTGCCGAAATAAGGCCTTTGATTCCTTGGGAATTGGTTCGTGTCTAGATGCAAGTTTTTCTTTTTGATATGTATAAACCCCCTCAGTATGCGGGGAGCTTTAGGGGAAACTTGTCAGACACGAAAAGCGGAACAGGCGCATGAAATAACCCCCTCATTGCCTCTGGGCAGGAGGGGGTTGCCTTTTTAAACCATCATTTGACAGATTTTTTCCGAAAACGCCAGGGGGTCTTCCACCGGCAGCCCTTCGATTAAAAGAGCCTGGTTGTAGAGCAAGTCGGTGTATAATTGGAATTTTTCCTGATCACCGGCATAAGCTTTCTCAAGGGCCTGAAATACCGGGTGCTCTGTATTGATTTCCAGAATGCGCTGAGCTTTAATGCCGGGACTGTTGGGCATGGCATTTAAAACCTTTTCCATTTCTATGGTTAGTTCACCTTCCGTGGCCAGGCAAACAGGATGGCTTTTCAGTCTTTTGGCGGCACGCACCTTTTTTACCTTGTCTTTTAGAATTTCAGTCATTTCCTTAAATAATTCCGCATGCTGCCCTGTTTCTTTGTCCTCCGCATCGGCGAGACCCAGGTCGTCGCTGGTAACGGACTTGAATTCCTTGTCCTTGTATTTGCCCAGCATGCGGACGGCAAATTCATCAATATCATCGGTAAAGTAGAGAATTTCGTAGCCCTTTTCCGCCACCAGCTCCGTCTGCGGCAGTTTCTTAATCCTGTCCACGGACTCCCCGGCTATGTAATAAATATACTTTTGTTCCGCAGGCATCCTTTGAACATATTCCTCCAGGGTAACATAGCCGTCATCCCTGGAAGAATGGAAAAGCAACAAATCCTGCAGGAATTCCCTGTCCCGGCCGAAATCAGCATAAACCCCGTATTTCAGCTGCCGGCCGAAAGTCCGGAAAAATTTCTCGTATTCTCCCCTTTCGTTTTTTAGCATATTCTCCAGTTCATTTTTGATTTTTGACCTGATGTTTTTGGCAATCAGCTGCAACTGGCGATCGTGCTGCAGCATTTCCCTGGAAATGTTAAGGGATAAATCGTCTGAATCAACCATACCTTTAGCAAAAGCGAAATAGTAGGGAAGAAGCTCGGCACAGTTTTCCATTACCAGGACCCCGTTGGCATACAGTTCAAGTCCCTTTTTATACTCCGTGGTGTAAAAATCAAAAGGCATTTTCTCCGGAATGTAAAGGATTGCCCTGTAGCTTACGGTACCCTCCGCATTAATATGGATGTATTTTTGCGGCTTGCCAAAACCGTAGCGTTTTTCTGAATAAAAGTTTTCGTAATCCTCTTTTGTCAATTCATTTTTGTTCTTGTTCCAGATAGGTACCATGCTGTTAATAATTTCTTCTTCTTCATATGTTTCGTATTCCTTTTCCTCCCCTTTTTGAAGCAGCCTTGTCTTGGTAACCTTCATTTTAATAGGATACCTGATAAAATCGGAATACTTTTTTATTAGAAACTGCAGGCGGTATTCATTGAGATACTCGTCATAGTTTTCATCTTCCGTGTTTTCCTTAAGCTTGAGAATAATATCTGTCCCAACAGTTTCCTTTTCACAGGGTTTAATAGTATAGCCTTCCGCTCCGCTGGATTCCCAGCAGTAACCCTGTTCGCTGCCCAGCGCCCTGCTTTTTACCGTCACCGTATCGGCCACCATAAAGGCCGAATAAAAACCGACGCCAAACTGGCCGATCAACTCATAACCGTCTTTAATCTCATGGGCCTGCTTAAAGGCCAGGGAGCCGCTTTGGGCAATAACTCCCAGGTTTTCTTCCAGCTCCTTTTCTGTCATGCCAATCCCGGTGTCGCTTATGGTGAGTGTCCTCTTTTCCCTGCCAGGGATAATCCGGATATAATAATCATCCTTGTTGAAAGCAACAGAGTCGTCAGTCAGTGCCTTGTAATAAATTTTGTCAATGGCATCGCTGGCATTGGAGATTAATTCCCGCAAAAAAATCTCTTTGTTAGTGTAAATTGAATTAACCACCAGGTCCAGCAATCTTTTTGCTTCTGCCTGAAACTGCTTTACTTTTGTTGCCAAATTAGATCATCCTCCCTTGAAGTAAAGCGGCGCAAAAGCACCGCTGCCGACAGTAGATTGGCACTCTAAGTAGGAGAGTGCCAACTGTTATATACCAAAAAATATTATTGATTGTCAAGACTTTAACTGCTGTGAGCAGCTCGCAAAGTTCAGGCTTTGTACTGCAAACTGCCAAACTGCCGGTGATCCGGCATCAGTCTGCCGAAGTGCCGATATAGTTCCTGGCCGTCAACATGCTGGTTATGATATTCATTGCCCACTCCCGGTGCCTTTCAATGTAGCCTTTCTTTTCAAAGTCGTCCACCAGTGCCAGGTAATCATAGCTGACAAATTGTTTTTCCGTGGCAACCTTTCCCCCTGCCACTTCCATAATCGTATATTGCGCTCTCCTGTCGCCGTTCAGAGGCAGCCCTGCCGAACCGGGGCAGATAAAACGCTTCCCGCCGACAGTTTCATCCATAAACACATGATAATGCCCGAAAATACAGATATCCTCTTTCATCTGCCGTGCTATTTCCTGCAGGGCAGCCAGGTTGGGAGTATTTCGTTCTCTTTTCAGCCTGTCAACTATATGAAAAACACGCCTGCCGTTTTTCAGCTCAGGATTGTGGCAAATACGGACAGAAAAACCCCCAATATCTGTTGTCAGTTCATCGGGCAGGCTTTTTATAAATTGCAAATCCTCCGCCGCAAGTTCGTCGTACATATCATATAAAAAAGGCAGAATAAAGTCCGCCCGCTGCTCAACGGGGACGATGTATTTTTCCTTGTTGCCGGATATTATTATGTGAGGATAGTCGTCATATGCCCTCAGCAAATCTATTGTTTCCTTTGTCCCGCTGCCGCCGAATATATAGTCGCCAAGGAAAAAAACACTGTCAACATTGTTGTTTTTAAGATGATCCAAAACGGCTGAAAAAGCGATGTGATTGCTGTGAATATCCGCCACCAGGGCAATCCTCAACAAGAACACCTCCCCCGGACTCGCGTATTCCCTGTTGCACACTAACGGCAGTCTATGCTGCTTTTCAGCTCAAAAGGCTGCTTTGAGCAGTTCCGGACTGCTGCGGATCACCCGGCCTGCCTCCGCCTTTTATTTATAGAACCGGCACATTTTTATTAAAAAAGAAGACACCAACACCGCCGATGCCTAAATGGGCGGCCAAAACACTGCCTATTTTGTTTATCACAAAATTATTACAGCCCAGCCTTTCTCTGATTAATTCTTTCATCTGTTCTGAAATTGCCGCATCGGCAGCGTAGCTGATGCCAATTATCTGGTCCTTAAGACTGGCACCCCTCTCAGCCATTATATCAACAATTGTCTCGAGAACCTTTTTCCCGCCTCTGACTTTTTTAATTACTTCCATATAACCATCGTTTACATGAATAATCGGCTTAATGTCAAGAATGCTGCCAATCAGTCCCTTCGCTTTGCTGAGCCTGCCTCCTTTTACCAGCCAGTTCAGGTCCTCAACTGTAAATATATGCTCCACACCCTTTGCAAGCTCTTGTACTTTTTCTACAATGCCTGTGAAACTACACCCGCTTTTAATCAGCTCCAGTGTCCGCAGAGCAATCAGCCCGGTTGCGGCAGAGCCTGCCTTTGTGTCAATTACTTTCATATTAATTAAGGGATATCTTGCTTTAAATTCCTTCAATATTGAACCGGCCAGCTGACAGGTCCCGGACAGGGCGGAAGAAAAAGCCAGATAGATAAAATCCTGCCCTTTTGTGCAGTAATCCTCAAAGATGGCATAAATATCGCGGGGATTTGGCAATGATGTCTGCGGAATGATACCCCGGCGCATAGCAGCATATACCTCATCAACTTGTATTGTCTCTTTGTCCCGGTACTCTTTCCCTTCCAGGGAGATTTTCAGGGGAAGAACCCGGATATCATATGTCTTAATTATGCTTTCCGGCAGATCACATGTGCTGTCGACCATAATTTTTATCATTATTCCCCTCCCGCACAAGAACGGTTTTTTAGCATTTGTACTTTAATCATTGTACATTGTCGGAAAAGCTTTGTCCACCGCCTGCTTTTGAACCGGAAAACTGTTTGACTTTTGCCCCGGAGATATTTAAGATAAAACTGTAGATGCAAATGACTTGCAACTACAGTTGACCGGCACCAGGTGATTGGATGAAAAAGAATCTTATTATTTTAGGCTTTTTATTGTTATTGCCGGCACTGCTTCTTTTGCTTTCCGGCGGCTGCGCCGTAGGCAATAATGCAGACGACAGGCTCACTGTTGCTGTTTCCATAGTGCCCCAGGCGGCTCTTATCCGGGAAATCGCAGGCGACAGTATCAATGTAGTCATACTCGTACCGCCCGGGAAAAGCCCGGAAAATTATGCTCCTGTGCCGCAGGATATGGAAGCTCTTAGCCGTTCCGCCCTTTATTTTGCCATTGGTGTTCCGGCTGAAGAAAGCTCCATCCTCCCCTGGCTGGAAAGCGGCAACAAGCAAGCGGAAATAGTAGACCTTGCCGCTGCAGTAAGGGAAGTCTATCCGGAAAGGGAGTTTTCACCGGGACAAAGGGATCCCCATATCTGGCTTTCACCGCAAAGGGCGGCTCTGATGGCGGAAATAATGGCGGAAAAATTGGCTGTAGCAGACAAAAAAAACAGCAGTACATACCGGGAAAATGCCCGCCGCTACATTGCAGAATTAAATGATCTGGACCGGGAAATTGCCGCCCAGTATGAGGGGTTGAATGAAAATACCTTTATTATTTACCACCCGTCACTAGGCTATTATGCCGACGATTACGGTCTGGAAATGGTAGCAATTGAAGATGAGGGTAAAAACGCCTCCCCTGCGGACCTGCAGCGTATTATCGACCTTGCCCGGGAGAAAAAACTGAAAACCGTTTTTTACCAGGCGGAACACGACAGCCGTCAGGCCCGCACCCTGGCCGCCGAAATAAGCGGCAATGCCGTACAAATAAATCCCCTCGCTTCCGACTATATTGAAAACTTAAGAGATATTACCGCCAAAATTACAGCCTCCCTGCAGTAAGTATTTAAAGGGAGACTTTGGCTATGAGATTGGGGTAATAATATGACGCAGGCACTGGAAATAAAAAATGTGACCGTTAAGTATAACCGGACATGCGCTCTTTCCGCTGTCAATTTGTCCGTTGCCGAAAATGACTTTTTGGCCGTTATCGGGCCCAACGGCGGCGGGAAAAGCACGCTGCTCAAAACAATTCTGGGAATTGTTGCCCCTGTGCAGGGTGAAATAAAAATATACGGCAAGAACTTTAGCCAGTACAAGGAGCCCATTGGCTATCTGCCCCAGTTTTCCAGTTTCCACAGATCATTTCCCATTACAGTGGAGGACGTGGTTATATCGGGCAGGCTGAAGGGCGGGGGAAGCCCCTTCAGGCGTTATGAAAAAAGCGATTACAGGATATCCGGGGATATTATGGATAAACTGCAGATTACACAGCTGCGACGCAAGCCGGTTGTCCGGCTCTCCGGCGGCCAATTGCAGAAAGTCCTTTTAGCCAGGGCTTTAGCTGCCGAACCGCGTCTTCTGCTATTGGACGAGCCGACAGCCAGCCTGGACAGTGAAGCCAAAAACCGGATTTACGAAATTTTAAAGCAGATCAATCAACATACAACCATCATTCTTGTAACCCACGATCTGGCGGCAATATCCTCCTACATAAAAAATATCGCCTGCCTGAACAAAAAGCTCTATTATCACGGAGAACCGGAAATCAGTGAAGATATTATCCACAAAACTTTCGGCTGCCCCGTCGATCTGATTGCCCATGGCGTCCCTCACCGGGTCCTGCGCAGCCATGGAGGCGATGCCACATGTTAAGGGCGGTTTTACAGTATTCTTTTCTGCAGAATGCTCTTTTCTGCGCCCTTTTAATTTCCGCCTGCTGCGGCATCGTAGGCACTATAATAGTCTTAAAAAAGCAGGTCATGTTAAGCGGAGGCATTGCCCATATTTCCTTTGGCGGGATAGGCCTTGGCTATTTGCTGGGGATTGAGCCGCTCATTGGCGCTTTCCTCTTTGCCGTGGCAGCCGCCCTCGGCATAAGCATCCTTGGTGAAAGGTCGCAACAGGAATCAGATGTGGCAACGGGCATTTTCTGGGCAGCCGGAATGGCCCTGGGAGTTCTTTTCATTGCCTTGACACCCGGTTATCCACCCGATATGGCCTCTTATCTTTTCGGTGACATTCTGACAGTTGCCAAAACAGATTTGCTTTTGGCTTTAATTATAGATTTTATTGTCCTGTTTCTTGTTACAGCTTATTATAATTATCTCAGTGTTTATCTCTTTGATGCAGAATTTGCCGCTGTCTTAAAGATTAACACCAAACTGCTTGCCGGGCTATTAAATGTGGTTGCAGCGCTGACTATTGTCATACTTGTACGGGCAGTAGGCATCATTCTTGTTATGGCACTTTTGACGGCACCGGCGGCGGTGGCCAGGCTTATTGGCAGCAACCTGAAGACAGTCATGCTTGCCGCAGGTGCCATTACACTGCTTTCCTGCCTGGGCGGGCTGTGGCTTTCCTACAACCTGCATATTCCCTCGGGCGCCGCCATTGCCCTTTTTGCCGCAGCAATTTATGCGGGCGCCCATATTATAAAAAGATTCCGCAGCCAAAACAGTTAAAAAAACCGGCAATCCTGCCGGTTTTTTAGGCGTTTCTCACCGCTTGCACAATTCTTTGCCAAATTCTTTCTATTTCTGCCGTAATTATCTTATTCCCGGCTTCAACGGGAGTTTTTAGCTCCTGCAGGGCTGTGACAACGGAGCGGTCATAAGGGATTCTTCCGATTACAGGTATGTATTCATCCCTGCAAAAATCCTCAATCTCCTGTTCAGCCTCCGGATTTAAACCATATTTATTTATACAGACAAAAACCGGGATATTAAAATGCGCCGCCACGGCCAGCACTCTTTCCAGATCACTTTTCCCGGACAGGGTCGGTTCGGCAACGACAACTGCAGCATCGGCGCCCGTTATGGATGCTATAACAACACAGCCAATGCCGGGGGAGCCGTCCACTAGAACCCATTTTTCATCTTTTTGATGTTTAATAATCTTTTTTTTGACTTCTGTAACCAGTTTGCCTGATCCTTCCGCCCTGATATCCAGCAAGGCATGGCTGAAAGTTCCCCCTGCCGTCCGGGAAACATAAGTTTTCCCCGTCCTTACTTTCTCCAGCCTGACAGCTTTTTGCGGGCAAACCAGTGTGCAGGCACCACAGCCTTCGCATTTGAGGGGAATAACGGTATAGTCCGGGCCAATGGCAGCAAAGCGGCAAGTCCTGCGGCATATCCCGCAGCCGTTGCAGAGACTGCTGTCTATTACTGCTTCCTGTGCTCCAAAGTAGTCATCTTTTTTCAAAAGCTCGTTTTGCAGAAGAAGATGCAAATTAGGCGCCTCAACATCACAGTCGGCAATCATTTTCTCTTTTACCAGCGAAACAAGAGATGCCACCAGGGTACTTTTCCCCGTGCCCCCCTTCCCGCTGATAAAAACAATTTGCTTCACTGCTTCAGACTCCTTTCTATCCCCTGATACAACGCTAAAAATTTTTCCCGCAGCCGGCGGTTGCTTGAGACAGGCAGTACACCTTTTGCGTAATCCCTGGCAATCTCCTCTGCATACGGTATTTCCATCCAGATTTCGATACCCACCTGCCGGCAGAATTCATGTATTATCCTATTGCCGGTTGCTTTGTTTAGAACAACACCGAAAGGAAGCTCAAGCTTGTACAGCATCCGGACTGCCAGCTGCAAGTCATGGAGTCCAAAAGGAGTCGGCTCGGTAACCAAAATACCGTAATCGCAGTCTGACGCTGCCTCCACCACAGCGCAGCCCATTCCCGGAGGACAGTCTATTATAACCGGCAGGTCATTTTTTGCCCTCTTTAGCAGATCACTTATCACAGGGATGCTGACAGGTTCCCCAATGTTCAGCTTCCCCTGCATAAAGGTTTCATCCCTGTTTGTTTCTATTACGCCGATTGTTCTACCAACCTCAGCTATAGCTTTTTGCGGGCAGGCGATAACACAGGCCCCGCAGTGGTGGCAAATTTCCGGAAAAATGAGCACTTTGTTTATCACAACGGCAATGGCATTAAACTGGCATACTTCGGCACAGCGGCCGCAGAAATTGCATTTATCTTCATCAACTTCGGGCACCGGTACTTTGACCGGAATTGCCTTGGACAAATGGGGTTTAAGAAAAATTGCCCCGTTTGGTTCTTCAACAT
>FZPS01000122.1_pt56 | contig 19243 bp, 21 predicted proteins | sample 1817821 | NCBI WGS metagenome assembly FZPS01 (sample SAMEA104158645, study PRJEB21678) | metagenome | place: Germany | collected 2015-04-21
TTCTTTCGCAATGCAAGAGTATCGTTATAGACCCACCGACAGATCTCAAGCGTCTGCTCAAGCAGAGTTACTTGAGACTTTGAGGGATAGAGTCGATACCGATATGTCTTACGCATTATAGTATTATGTTGTCGCGACGCATAATAAGGTTGTCGATGGACGGCATTCATCCCCCCACTAAAGTAGGGGGCCTTCTGCCTGTTTTCTTCGTAAACCATTCAACCTGAAATTTCACACCCACCACACCCCTCCGCATGAGACCTCATCATCATCCCCACAACCATTGATCCACGAAGATCACGAAGAACGTGTGATTGCCGCCCGCCTCCCGCACCAGAGGTCAATGGCGAGGTAGGATGGTCCGGTGATACTCAGGGATCGGCCTTCATATCAGGGAGCAGATCAAGGTGAGGGCACTCCTGACGGTCCTGTGGCCTTCATGGCAGAGTCCACGCTCCCTGGGGGAGGGTCTGTGTTTCAGCCTCGTTCTGCGCTGCCGACGGGAGCACCCAGGCCAACCTCCACCACAACCGGTATCAGAAAGAAACACCGTCAATCGCGGGATGCACAGAAATCGACCAGATCCGGTCAGGTGTATAATTGTTCTCTGGCCCACCATCCGATGCGATTGATGCTCATTTTTATGCGTTAAATAATATGCACAATCTTAAATATCGACGAGCCAAATAGGTAAGTATATATACCGTTCTGGTCTAAGACCACTTGTTCACGAGGGAGTAGATAGATGTCGACAAAGGATCGTATTAAAGAAAAATATAGTGATACCCAGAAGAAGATCCTGCATTACCTGAAATCAGGGCTAAAAACAGGCAAGTCTTACTTCAAATCCAAGTACATCGCAAGCGACCTGGGTCTCTCCCCAAAAGAGGTCGGCATCAACCTTGCCATCCTCTCGGAGATCTGCGACGAACTTGATATCAGGCGCTGGAGCTACTCGAACAGCACAACGTGGCGTGTCACTCCACGTGCATCATAGTTTTTATCCCGGGACACTTCCTATACTCTACGGCATGAAGATCGTCGAGTTCGAAGCAGCCGTCGAGTTTGTGGCTAGCATCAACGAGCACAAGGACTGCCTTATGTCCCAGGACAAGAACTACGAGGACCCAAAAGTGCTCTGGTTCAACATTGATGTCCCAAAGGGACACGGCGTACAGGCTGGAGATCAGGTCAGGATCATCGTCGAGAAGATCTGACTTCAGAGATATTGAGCGAGCGTCTCCAGGGTGATGCGGTATGAGTCGACTTCATCCACAGCGACGATGAGGTAGAAGTCTTTACCGCCTCTCTGGACGTTTTTGATGATGCTCCCCGGGTAGCGCAGCTCAGCCCCTTCCACAATAGCCCCGTTCTCCAGGTCGACCAATGCCATCCTGAAACGTGCCGCCTCAGGCCTTATCGTTGCAGAGACGCTGCAATTAAGCCTCCAGACCGCATACGGCACGTGGAACACCTCTGTGATGCCTCCCTTCTTCTCTTCGATGTAGGCAAACTGGATGATATCAGAACTGTTCTTCCACAGCGGGTCGGATCCTCCGTAAAACGTAAGGTTGTCCGGGAGGTAGCAGCAGGGACGATCCCAGAACTCAGTTGTATAGGAGATCCTGACCGGCTCTGGTGGTTCAGGTGACGGTAGCGCCGGGGGAGGGGTAACAGAGGGGTTCGGCGTAGTCTCCAGCGTCACATTCGCCGGAACTTCCGGGACTACGTCCGCTACAGGAGGCTGAAATACCACCGCCACCAGAGATACAACGATCAGGGCGGCGAGGATGCTGAAGATGTCGCCCTTATCCACAGATGATTAGGGGCACGCAGAGTAAAAAGACCTTCGATTAGACCCTGTATTCCAACGCCCGGAGGTATTCAAGAGTCCGGGGTAGCGTAACGAACCTTCTGCAAAATTGAACTGGCCCGTGATCCAACCAGGATCTGGACAGAGGAGAAACAGGGCCACGGACCCATCTGCGTTTATTGCAGATTATCTTTCCTGATCAGGTATTGTGTCATTGTGTCGCATAAATATTGAAAACCGCTGTTGTTCCCTCTGATTGCCTATCCAGGACCTATGATCCCGTATTGCAAGATTCGCTAAAGCAGCAAGCAATATAATTCTTTAGGATTCTGGGACGCTGTACTGTCGTTTAAACCACCATCTCGTACGAGTTACGCAATACAGCGCGCTTATGAGCTGGAGGCTCATAGATGAGCATGAAAACGTGGTGATGGCCGACCCGTATCTTTTTCGCTTCCGGGAGAATTGTTGCGTGGTTATAGGCAGATCAGACCAATTTCTGCTTAGGTCCTGGAACCTGTAACACAGCATCACCGTCAGAAGGTATTTGACCACGGAAAATGAATGAAAAGGCAAGAAGACAGGGCTCAGGCAAATTACAGAAGATCTAAAACGTTACCGATGATGGTAGAGAGCAAAACTCGAGGTTATACTTTATATTGGGTGAATTGTGATGGAACACCCGATGCGACACCTATCGTTGCAAAGAAATGTGGCATCGCTTTCATTCCCGGACCTCGCGATCGGAGACTTTCCGTTTCGTCTCTTTCACCCCCCACAAGTCAAGGGTTGAAGGACGGGCGACAAATAGATGCCAGTGACTATCGTCAGACATTCGACAGGAATCGCGGGGCTGGACCTTGCACTCGACGGCGGGTTCCCGCCGGGCACTCGCATCATCATCTTCGGAGACCCTTTAAGTGGCCTTGAACTCCTGGCAGAACAGTTCTGGAAGGCAGGAGATCAGATCGGTACCTACCTGATGCTTGATACCGCGCCAAAAGAGGGTATGATCGATGCACAGGGCATGGATCGCGCAACACTCGCCAGAGCCATGCAGGGAGACCGGATCATCGTTGACTCCCTCTCCACGTTGATCCTGGAGTGGGGGATCGGCGCTGCTGCCAGATTTGTCCTCGAGGATACCCGTGAGACCATCGAGAGGGGGGCAAACATCGTCTACCTCCTCTACACCGATCTCCACAGTTCCATCGAAGAAGCCAGGATGATGCGTGCAGCCGACATCTTCATCACCCTCAGGCGCCAGATCCGCGGCAACGAGATCGAGCGGACGCTCGCCATCGAGAAATTCAAAGAAGCAAACGTGCCGCAACAGGTGATCCCCTACCACATCATTGTGGATGGCCTTGAACTCTCGACGACGCGCAGGGTGATCTAGCGGGTGTACTCGGCCCTGACCAGTTCTGCTGCGGCGACCATATTCTTCAGTTTTCCAAGCGCCGCATCTCGCGAGTGCATCCGCAGGCCGCAGTCAGGGTCGATGAGCATGGTCTCGGGTGAGAAGACGTCGACTCCGGCCTCGATACGCTTTCTGATGGTCTCGGCGCTCTCGACAACGGGGTTGGCCGAGTCCACGCAACCATAGCCGATCATCCGGCCGCGCAGGTCCTTCCCTGAGAGGAGATCGAGGTTTCCCGGGTTATTGGCGAACTCGAAGTCAAATATCGCGACGTTCGCCCGAAGGAGATCATCGATGACCTCAGAGAGCCCCCCACAGACGTGGAGGCAGACCGGAACCCGGAGTCGGGTGACGATCGCGTTCACCGCCTCGAGGCCTGCGGCGATGTTTGCAGCTCCCGTGGAGAAGATGGGTTCATCGATCTGGAGGACTGTGACTCCGGCCGACTCCAGGTGCGCCGCCTCGACCGCGAGCGCCTGGGCAAGGTCCAGGATCAGTTCATACTTGTTCCGGTAGAACGGTGTCTTGATCGCAAGACCATGCGCAAGCGTGCTCGGGCCGGTGAGGATTCCTTTTACCTTCGGGTGCCGGGAGAGGGCGTACTTCGTGTCGCTGACCGTGATGGGTTTCTGGGCAGGCTGGACCTTCCCGACGACCGAGGACCCCCTGATGCCGGGGAGACGGGAGGTGAAGGCCCGGATCATATCGCCCCGGACCTGGCCGTCAGATATGATATCGATCCCGGCCGCGACCTGGTCGGCGACCGCTGTCTCCACCGCATGTTTCAGCGGATCCACGAGGGCGAAGATCCCTGACCCTTTCACCACGGGGTAGCTCCCGACCACCGTGGTTGGCAGGAGTCTGCTCATCAGTCTCATGGAGTCAGCCTATGTCGGTCACGCGGAAAGAGTACCGCCTCGCGGATGTTCCCAAGGTCGAGCATCGTCATCACCAGGCGCTCGATACCGAGCCCCCACCCGGCGTGCGGGGGCATGCCGTAGCGGAACGCCCTTAAGTAGAACTCGAAGGCCTCGGGCGAGAGCCCCTTCGCGCGGATCCGCTCAACCAGGAGGTCGTGATCGTGGATACGCTGGGCGCCAGAGGAGAGTTCCATCCGGGGGTGCATCAGGTCAAACGCCTTGCAGATCTCAGGCCTGTCAGGGTAGGGCATTGCGTAGTAGGGCCTGATCTCGGTTGGCCAGTCGACGATGAAGTAGTGCTGGCCGATCTCGTTGCCGATCGCCCGCTCGGCCGCCGGGGAGAGGTCATCACCGAAGGCAAGTTTCTCCTCGATGGTGCGGTTCGCGATCTCGATCGCCTCCGCATACGAGATCCGGGGGAAGGGCTTCTTCGGGACCGCGAGGTCGACCCCCAGGTCTGCCAGGTGCTCGCCGCAGGTCTTCGCGACGTGGTCATAGACGTGGACTATCAGATCTTCGAGGAGTTCCATGACGTCGTTATGATCGGCAAATGAGACTTCTACGTCAAGCGAAGTGGCCTCGTTGAGGTGCCGGACGGTGTTGTGCTCCTCGGCGCGGAAGATAGGGCCGATCTCAAAGACTTTCTCGAAACCCGCCGCCATCATCATCTGCTTGTAGAGCTGCGGGCTCTGGTTCATGAACGCTTCTTTCTCGAAGTAGGCGATCGGGAAGAGATCTGTACCGCCTTCAGTGGCCGCGGCGACGATCTTTGGGGTGGTGATGTTGATGTAGCCCCGGGAGTGGAGGAAGCCGGTCGCGGCACAGGTTGCCGCCGAGCGGATGCAGAAGATTGCACGGACACGGGGTTTCCTGGCGTCCAGGAACCGCGAATCGATCCTGGTGTCCAGCTCGGCGGGGACCTTCTCGGCAACGTCGAGTGGGAGAGGGCTTTCTGCGACGCTGATGACCTCAAGAACTTCAGGGACGATCTCGCGTCCTCCCGGGGCCTTCTCGATCGCTTTGACCTTTCCCTGGACCCTGACCACTGACTCCCGCGAGATGTTCCGGGCGACCTCGACGACCCCTTCCGGGACTTTCTTCTTCGGGATGGTCACCTGGATGATGCCGGTCCGGTCGCGGATCAGGAAGAACGTAAGTCCTCCGAGATCGCGGATCTCGTGTACCCAGCCGATAATATCAGCAGATTCGGATTCCGGGGTTACGGTCCGTATTGATTGACGCATATGAAAAACCTGGGTACACTATGGGCCCGGGAAGGTATTTTGTCTTGCGCTCCTGCACGGGCAAGCGCTCTTCCGGATGAACCCGCGGAAGAAAAATTTCATGCAGTGCGGCTTCTCACCGCACCAGAACATCATCATCTCACAGGAAAACCGCAGCAGCGACTACCGTTGTCCAGCGGCCATCCATAACCCCTTCCGCCGATTGGCAGATGTGGGTTGTGCTGATGATCCGGCCGCTGGCTTTATAGATCTGTTCCCGCTCCTGCCATGCCCGGTCGGGGTCGAATTCGATGCCGAGCGTGGTGGCGAGCATGGTTGCCGCGAGGTCTTCGGCGTACTCGCCTGAGACCTCTGCCGTCTCCCCGAAGGCATGGTGCTCAGAAAGGTAGCCGTAGGCGTTGCTCTCCTTTGGCATTGCATGCCCGATTGCGGCAGAGACGAGCCTGCTTGGTTCATTGGTCTCATTCCGGGCCATGACAACGTAGACGATACTGCCTGGTGAGAGGTGCTTTAAGCCTTCCTCCCTCGTGACCAGCCGGCAGTTTGGGGGAAAGATGCTCGAGACGTAAACCAGGTTATACTTCTCGATGCCCGCCTGCCTGAGAGCCAGTTCAAATGACGCCAGTTTGTCTTTGTGGATGCCCACACCCTTTGTGAAGAAACACTTGGTCGGAACGAACATTGTGGATCATTCTTATCGCTTGTTTTTTTTAAAATTTTTGGTTATAATAACCACAAATGAAGAATGGAGATAATTTTCCATCTATTTTAACCATAGGCTTTAGAGCAGCAGTTAATTTTCAAAACAACTAAAAATATGAAGGATTTTGGGGTATGCTCTGATCCCCCGGATCGTACTGAGGCCGCCGGTCTACCCTGAAAGAACGGCTGGAACCGGGATCATTGCCATGATCGTCGATATCGAAAAATATCTGGAGACTCATGGAAGGGTGGTGCCACCCCGCCGGGGAGGGGTGGAGCGCACCGGGGAGGACAGGCCGCGTCAGGCGATGAGATGTGACACACCCATCAGGCGGGGTTGCTCCGTGCCTCGATCGATTCAAGTGTCCCGAAGGCCTCCCGCCTGACGTCCCTGTCCGGTGCCCTCCCTGTCTCGCCGGGCGCCCAAACCCCCCGCCGGATCCCAGTACCCTCGCTCACAAGCTGCGAATCCCACTTCCCGGGAAGCCCCATCCACATCCAGAGATGTGCCCGTATCCCTCTCTCTTCACACCAAGGCCGCTCCGATATCTCTATCATCCAAGCCCCATGGTGGTAGGGGGCATAACGCTTCTTAATCCTTCTCCAGGGCCGTCGATTTGCCGCCCGCCGCCCCCTGCCCCAGGCCCCGGAGAATCGCTCATATGATAACAGTGCATGATCCGATGCGTCGGCTCCAGGTTTTCACACTCGCCTGGCGCCGACAGAAAGTGGAGAGATGGAGCCAGGGAAGACCGGACCCCATGGCCGATCACGATGACGAAGTGGGCAATCGAGAACCTCAGTATCGGCGAGGCACCCGTGGTCATGGTCAAAAGGCAGGCGATCAGGATGCAGAAGGAGGGTGTCAAGCGCCAGGGGAACCGGGTGGGGGCACGAGATCGCGAAGATCTCCATCAGACATCAGGAAGGTGAGGTGAATGTACGCAGATAATAAACCGCATCGGTGCGTGCCAGTCGCCGATGCTGACTAAGTGAGTGGTAGTGGGGGGGTACGCGACCCGGGAAGTGTATGCTCGCAGAACACCTGTGGAGTGAGGAGACCGGGACCGCTCGATCGAGTTGTCTCGACGCGTCCAGGCTTTTCGCGGCGTTAACCCGAGACACGCCAGCAGACCGCCTACGCAGGCGAGAGCAATGGCAGACCGGACTGGATACAGCCAGAAGGCGATGGAGCACTTCATGAACCCGCATAACGTCGGGGTGATCGAGAATCCCGATGGCTGCGGCAAAGTCGACAACCCCGTCTGTGGGGCCTCACGGAGACCTTCACCAGGAGGATATCAGGTCCCGGATGTTCGGGTGCGAGTCGGCGATCGCGACGGGCAGCATGATGACCGACCTTGCAGGGGAAAAACACTCGAGGCGGCGCTGCAGATCACCCGCGACGACGTGGCGAGAGAACCCCGGGGACTGCCACCCCCGAAGATGCACTGCTCAAACCTCGCGGCAGACGCGCTCCACGCGACGATACGGGATTACCAGGAATAACAGAAGAGGAGAGGGTAGCCTTTCAATAGCCGTAGATCAACGTCACGATACTCTTGGCGAGATCCAGGCTCTTCCCCCGGTAGACCATGAGGGTGTCAAAGCGGAGCGCTCCTTCGATCTCGACCGGGTCGCGGGTATCCTGAATGAAGATATCCATAAAATCCTCGTAGAGAGCATAGGTCCCTGCTGACGAGGGCTCTCTCCCCGAGGCGCGCATCAGGGCCGCTGCCGGGCCGCTGACTGGCGCATCCCCGATGAAGGGGCTGACCGCGATGACGCACCCGTGCCGGCGAAGCGCCTCCCGGACCCCGGCACATTCAAGGATCGGGGATATGCTCGTGATCGGGTTGCTCGGACCGATCACCACCGCATCGCTCGCTTCGATGGCCTCGATCACCTCGGGCGTCGCAACCGGAGGTTCCCGGGAGCGCCGGACAACATCCTCGATCGCGAGGGCGCCCCGGTGCTTCACCCAGTACTCCTGGAAGTGCATCTCCCCCTGTTGCGTCCTGACGTAGGTCGTCACCACTGAATCGGTCATCGGGAGGACGGTCGCCCTGACGCCCAGTCTCTCGCAGATCGTCCTCGTCACCTCAGTGAGCCGCATCCCGCCCCTGAGCATCTCACCCCGGGCGACATGCACCGCCCGGTCCCGGTCGCCGATGGTGATGAACTCCTCGACTCCGAGCCTTCCCAGGAGGTCGTGGGTGATGTAGGTGTCATCGCGTATCCCCCACCACCGTTCAGTATCGAGGATCCCTGCAAAGAGGTAGATGACCGTATCAACATCAGGCGAGAGGTGATTGCCTGAGAGCCAGATATCCTCGGCCGTATTGACGACGACCGCGATGTCCCGCTCATCCAGCAGGTCTAGCATGCCGCGGAGGAGTTTCGGGGTCCCGGTGCCGCCCGAGAGGAAGGTGATCATGGATACTTAGCGTATCAAACGCATCCATATATGAATTTTGTCAAATCCTGCCAGACAGGAGAAACCATGGTTTCAGGTTCTGTGGAGATGCCTCACCCAGACCCGCGGTATTCCACCGGGATGACGATGACGTCCACGCGAAGGGTGACGGCGGGAGCAGGTACGCGGACTTCGCGCACTTCTGCGTGAGACAACCCGGTGCACAGGTGAAATGCTCAGGTAGAGAGAGGACGATGGGGTCTTCCGCGTGAGTTGATGGAGGCGTGCGGAACAACGACGACCTCCAGGGGGTCCTGCAGAAATCCTCCTTCACGAAACCGCATGGCGTATGACCGCCATGATATCCCAGGCGAGTGATTCAGCCTGCTGCCTGTGCAGGAGGTGGGTCTCGAGACGGAGCGCTCCCGGGATCTCGTCGGGGTCGTGGAGGTCCTGGACAAAGACGTCGACGACGTCCCGGTAGAGACGGAAGACCCCCGGTGAGGTCGGTTTTTCGCCGATGGCATACATGAGCGCGGCGTCCTTCGGGTCGGGCATGACGTCGCCGCTGAACGGCGAGACCGCGACTACGAACCGGTCGTGGAGGAGGTCACGCATGCGAGCGCAGTCGAGGATGAAGAGGATACCCCGGGCAGGGTTGTCCGGACCGATCACCACGGCATCGCTTGCCTCGATCACCGCCCGCACCTCGTCGGTGACTGCCGGGGGTTCGGGGGCGGTCAGAACAAGTTCCCGAACCTCGGTATCGGCCGCGGCAGCCGTCCAGTACTCGAAGAGCGGCAGACGCTCGGTCCCGGTATCGACGAGCACCCCGATCTCGGCGTCGGTCACCGGGAGGACGGTTGCCCCGATACTGAGCGCCCGACACTGCGCCTGCACCGCCCCGGTCAGGGAAAGTCCCCGCTGGAGAAGCGCTGCCCTCGCGATCTGCACGGCCCGGGCACGGTCGCCGATCGGGAAGGGCTCAGCCCCCGCCACCTTCGAGAGATAGTTATGGGTGGCGTAGGTATCGCCCCTGATCCCCCACCACCGGCCGGTATCAAGGGTGCCCGCGAAGAGGAAGACGGCGGCATCGATATCCGGCGCAGAGTGGCTCCCCGAGACCCAGGAGTCCCCGGCAGTGCTCGCGACCACGGCGATATCACTGTCGTGGAGGATCTGCCTGACACCGCTGATGAGCGCGAGGGTCCCGGTGCCGCCCGAGAGGAAGGTGATCATGCTCCATACCTTTATCTGTCATATATGAAGAATCTTAACAGAACGGGATGAAGATCATCAAAGACCCGGTCCACGGCTACATCGAGGCCGACGACCGTACGCTCAGGCTGCTCGACTCGATGGAGGTCCAGCGGCTTCGCCACATCAGTCAACTCGGGTTTGCCAACCTTGTCTACCCCGGCGCAAACCATACCCGGTTTGAGCATTCGCTCGGGACGATGCACCTGGCCGGGATCATGTGCGGGACGCTCGGGCTTGACGCGGATGAGACGAGGCTCGTCACCGCGGCTGCTCTCCTCCACGACATCGGCCATGGTCCCTTCTCTCACGTCACCGAACCGGTGATGAAGGAGTTTGCCGGGCGAAGTCACCACGAGATCGGGGAGATCGTCGGGGAAGGGACGATCGCCGGGATCCTTGATGATGCGAGGATCGATCCGGCCGAGGTCTGCGCGATCGTCTCGGGGGAGCATCGCCTCGCCGGCATCATCCACGGGAGCCTGGACGTCGACCGGATGGACTACCTGATGCGGGACGCCCACTACACCGGAGTCCCCTACGGGACGGTCGACGCCCACCGGCTGATCCGGTGCTCGGTCCTTGCCGGATCCGGGATTGCGCTCGACGAGGGCGGGATCAACGCTGCCGAGTCGCTCCTGATCGCCAGGACCCTGATGCGTCCGGCGGTCTACTTCCACCACGTCAGCAGGATCGCAACCAGCATGTTCGTCCACGCCCTCCGGGAGGAGGTGCAGAACGTCCCCGGGACCGACGTCCAGGAACTTCTGCGGATGGACGATGCCGCCTGCATGGAGCGGCTGAAACACTCCCCCCACCCGGTCACCCGTGACCTCGCCTGCCGGGTCTATGCCCGCAACCTCTACAAGCGGGCGCTCTATGTCGGCGCCGACCGGGTGAACGCCCCGCCCCTCCAGCGGGACCTCGGGCCAGCCCGGGAACGGGAACTGGCCATCGCCATCGCCGGGACCGCGGGTCTTCCGGAAGAGGAGGTCCTTGTGGATATCCCCCCGCTTCCCGACACCCTCTCGATGGAGATCCGGGTCAGGAACAGCCACGCGATGGTGGCTATCGAGGAGGTCTCGCCCCTCATCAATACCCTCAACGATACCAGGCGGAGGCAGTGGCGGGTCGGGGTCTACACCACCAGGGAGAACCGGCAGGTGGTAGAGCAGGCGGCGATCGAGGTTCTTCGGGTGAAGCGGGTGACAAAACAGGATAAACTTGCAGTGACATAACCATGGAGAAGGAATTTGTCATCGGGGTCACCGGGGCAAGCGGGATCATCTACGCCCGCCGCCTGCTCGAGGTCCTCTGCGACCGGGCACGGGTGCATGTCGTGATATCTGACGTCGCCAGGCAGATAGCCGGGATCGAGGGCGTGGACCTCTCCGGGTTTGACGCCGTCTACGCCGAGAACAGCAATCTCGCGGCCGATATCGCGAGCGGCTCGTTTCGCTACGACGCGATGGCGGTCGTGCCCTGCAGCATGAAGACGCTTGCGGCGATCAGCAACGGGTTTGCCGATACCCTGATCGCCAGGTCGGCGGATGTCTGCCTCAAGGAGAAGCGGCCGCTCATCCTCCTGATCCGGGAGATGCCGCTCTCCCGGATCCACTTAAAGAACATGCTTGCCGCCGACGAGGCGGGCGCGACCGTGATGGTTGCAAGCCCGCCCTTCTACCAGCACCCGGAGACGATCGACGACCTTGTTGATATGGTGGTGGCCCGGGTGCTCGACCACCTGGGGGTCGATCATACCCTGGGAACCCGATGGGGTGGATATAACTATGCGTGATTTTATTGATGAGATGCGGGAACAGGGCAGGGTTGAGGATATCGAGCGGCCCTGCTCGACTGTCTACGAGGCTCCCCGTATGGCGAGCATGAGCGATAAGATCCTCTTCTTCCATGACCTCGACGGTCACCGGGCGGTGATGAACCTGCTCGGCAACCGCGGGGCGCTTGCGGCGGCGCTGGGCCTTGAGGAGCCGGACCTGGTACCCCACCTGGCGGCCTCGACCTACTCAGGTCGCGTTACTGACGCTGGAAGGGTTGAGGGCGGTAGACCCGTCGCCCTCTCCCGTCTCCCGGTCATGAAGCATTACCCGGGCGACGCGGGCCGTTACTTCACGGCAGGGGTGGTCTTCTCGTGCTTTGACGGCGTCGAGAACGCTTCCATCCACCGGATGATGGTCCTCGACGACCGCCGGGTGGTGGCCCGCCTGGTGGAGGGGCGGCACACCCACAGCCTGCTCACTGCGGCGCTTGCCCGGGGGGAACGGCTCCCGGTCGCGGTCACGGTCGGGACCCACCCGCTGGTGACGTTTGCGACCTGCACCCGCGTCCCGCAGGGGAAGGAACTTGCCTACGCGGCCGAACTGATGGGGGGGGAACTCGCGGTCAGGACGTGCGAAAACGGTGTCCGGGTTCCTGACGCCGAGATTGTGATCGAGGGTTACATCGGGGCAGCGACCGCGAGCGAAGGACCGTTTGTGGATATCACCGGGACCTACGACCCCGTGCGCCAGCAGCCGGTGATCGAGTTTACCAGGATGTACTGCAAGGAAGATCCCATCTATCACGGGATCCTGCCTGCCGGCGATGAGCACAAACTCCTGATGGGCGCCCCGTATGAACCAAAGATCTACCGCGCGGTCAGCGAGGTGACCGAGGTCAAAAACGTCCTCCTCACGAAGGGCGGGGCTGGCTACCTCCACGGGGTGGTGCAGATCAGCAAGAAGACCGAGGGCGACGGGAAGAACGCCATCATGGCGGCGTTTGCGGCCCACACCTCCCTCAAGCATGTCGTGGTGGTGGATGAGGATATCGATATCTACGATCCCCTTGACGTCGAGTACGCGATCGCAACAAGGGTCCGCGGCGATACCGATATCATGGTCATCCCCGGGGTGCGAGGGTCGTCGCTTGACCCGATGCGGCTTGCCCCCGGGATGAACGTGAAGGTCGGGGTCGATGCCACGATCGTTATGGGGAGGGAGGACGAATTTAAGAGAGCGGAGTGGCTGTAAGTTCATGTACCTGGATACGAGTGATGAGCGGGTGCTTGCCGGCGAGTTCGGCGAGACGCCGCAGAAGATGATGGAGATCCTGGTCGCGCTCGGGGAGGTCTACGAGGCCGAGAAACTCATCCCGATCACGAGCGCCCAGGTGAGCGGTGCGTCCTACAAGACCATCGGGAAATGGGGGCTTGCCTGGCTGGAGAGCCTTGATGCCCGGGTGGCGGTCCCGGCGGTCTTGAACCCGATCGGGATGCCGCAGGAGGGATGGCGGGAGTTCGGGATCAACGAGGAGTTTGCCCGCAACCAGGCCCGGGTCGTCGAGGCTTACCGGAGACTCGGGATCCGGCTTGAGTGCACCTGCACCCCCTACTACGAGAACATCACGGAGTACGGGGAGCACCTGGCCTGGTCTGAGTCCTCAGCGGTCGCCTTCGCAAACTCGGTTTTAGGCGCCCGGACGAACCGGGAAGGCGGACCGAGCGCGCTTGCGGCAGCGATCATCGGAAAGACCCCCTACTACGGGCTGCATATCGTCGCAAACCGGCGGCCGCAGGTCGTTGTCGAGATTGAGGAGGGGACCGGCCCATACGCCGACCACTGGGGGGCGATCGGGCATGTCGCCGGGAAGAAGGTGGGGAACCGGATCCCGATCTTTACCGGGATCCGGCCGACCCGTGACCAGTTGAAGGCGCTCGGGGCCGCGATGGCGGCGACCGGTGCGGTTGCGCTCTTCCATGTCGAGAAGATCACCCCTGAGGCCAGGGTCTTTTCGTTTGCGACCGAGGACCTTGAGCGGGTGAGGGTGACCCAGGACGAGGTCGAGGCCCTCTTTGCGGAGACCGAGGTCGAGGCGGTTGCGGTGGGCTGCCCCCACTGCTCGAGCGCCGAACTTGAGGAACTCGCAGATCTCCTCAAAGGCAAGACGACGACAAAACCCTTCTACGTCTTTGCCTCGGCCGGGGTTGCGAAGAAGAACCCCGACCTTGTGGCCGCGATCGAGCGGAGCGGTGCCCGGGTGATCCCTGATACCTGTATGGTCGTCTCGCCGCGGATGGACGAGTTTGCGTCGATCATGGTGGATTCAGGGAAGGCTTTCGCCTATGTGCCGGGGATGTGCGGGGCACTTGCCCGGATCGGGACGAGGAAGGAGTGTGTCGAGGTCGCGACCGAGTGAGGGCCCCCTCTCTCCTGGCCCCTTTCCTTCATCTGCTGTCCGCCAGGGCTTTTAACATCCGCTCAATTGCCCATCGACCCCGACCAAGTTCGCGCCCCACGATCGCGATCGCGTCTTTCTTTGTTTTTCCGGCTCTGATGAGCTGGTCAAACCGGCTCTGCAGGAACTCTCTGTCAGCATCTGTCCAGGGTTTGCCCCGGTTTGCCCTCTTCTCGATCCGGGGGACCCGCAACCCCGGCAGGAGGAAGCCTGGTTCGATCGCCTCCATCTCGCTGACTTTTGCCGCGAAGATCCGGGGAGCGACCTCAAACCCCACCGCCCGGCGGTTGAGCCCGATGGCTACCTTCGCGGTCGAGAACCCTCCCAGGAACATGTCGCAGACCAGGTCGCCCTCGTTGCTGCTGTACTGGATCATCTTGACGAGCAACGCGGTCGGCAGTTCGTTCTTGTTCTTCACCTGCCCTGGTTTGTACTCGCGGTTGATGATCCAGACGTCTTCGCGGTCCTGATAGTTCAGGGAACCGCCTTCCGGGTCCTTCTCCTCGAGGCCGAACCTGGACTCGAGGTTGAATGTTCTCTCCCCGCCCGGCTTCTGGTAATAGAGGATGTGGTAGTGTGAGGAGACGTATTTTTTGCTGGTATACACGCCAAAATTGTATTTCCAGATGATATGATTGATCTCTTCAAGTTCTGTCTGCCGGAGAGCGTGGAGGATGTGGTAGAGGTTGGTGTAGCCGGAGACGATGTAGATCGATCCCCCGGGTTTGAGGATCCGTTCGGCCTCGCGGATCCAGTTCAGGCTGAACTCTCCGTATTCTGATGCCGGGACATCGACATATCCTTCGACCACAAACTCCTCGTCCCGGTTGTAATGCTGGTGGAGTTCGTCGCCGTTGATCCCGTAGGGGGGGTCGGTGATGATCAGGTCTACTGAGTCTGCTGCGAGATGTTTTTTTGCCCCCGCTACACAGTCTTCGTTGTAAAATCTTCCCGAGGGCACGATTACCGGTCTCATGTCTATCTGATCTCTTCCGAATCAAGCAAACGTTCTGCAAACGGCTGATGAACTACTATTCTCTTCTGTGAGGTCTAATTGTTTCTCTCGTTCTCTCACCCGGAGCGGTGCCTCTCTGGATCGTTCATCCTGATCTGGTTTTTGCGGGTGCTGTGCCCCGGATCAGCGCCAGGCTCCCTTCTGTTTCGCGGGCATCTGCTCTCAAAAACAGGTTCCGCCCGGAGAGGGCGGGGAGAGAATCGTCCTCGTCATGAACGGGTCACCACTCTTCACCGGTGATGCGGGTCGGGGGTCCCCCCTGGAGGGGAGCGGTCAGATCAGGAGGATGCTGGTCTCTGCACCGCCGGTCTTCTCCATCTGTACAAAGACCCATGCGGGTCAGCTGAAGAGGGCCGGTCGGGTCGTGTTTTCTGTCTGTGAAGGTTTGGAGGGCTGAAGATGGTTGTTCCTGCGTTCGGTTGTTCGCGGGACGGGATTCAACCACCAGAGTCTATACTCTTCTGCCGGAGAGGGCTGGCCCCCATCCTCCCCCTGAGGCGCGATGACCCCGCGGGGATGGCCGCATTTTTTGACGTTCTGCCTCCGGGAGTTTTGGATCGGCGTTCTGGTGCGTGGGCAGGGATCCAGCCGGCAGTTTGGGGAGACCCTCTTCTGCTCCTCCAGCGCCCTCTCCCTGGTCTTCATCCCCGGGTGGCCGACGGGGAGCCAGGCAGAGGTGCCCGGGAGGGATGTCTCATTATCCCACCGCTGCAGCAAGCGAGAGGGGATGACGCTCCTATCCCCGGGGCCCGAACTGGCGGGGGTGTCTGGCGCCGGCCAGGTGCCTTCGGGAGCCGCCGCAGGTCGTTACCCCTCGGCAGCATCAGGGTCTGTTCGCCGCCCCCGGGTTACCCCGTCCTCGCTCGATGGCGACCGCCTGCTGGACGGGGGGAGGGTGGAGAGCACAGCACCGGGAACTGCTCAGCTCCCCGGCGCAGACCGCTTTGTGACGGTCCTGGCAGGCGCATCTCCTCCCGGCAATCATCCTACCACCCCGGGCGCAGGGTTTGGCGTCATCACTTGCAGATCTCTGCATCATGCCGGATGAGCGAGGTCAGGGCCGCAATGCCGGTGAGGAGCGCGCCTGTAAGATACGCATCGTGCAGTGCAAACAGGAAGGCGTCATCGCCCAGATAACCATACCGGGGCAGCCGATACGCCACCACCGCGCCCCCAACGGCGATACCCAGCACCATCCCCACGTTTCGTACCGTCGCCAGGATCGCCGAACCCACCCCCAGGTAGTGCTTCGGGGTGCTCCCCATCACCGCGCTGTTGTTCGGTGACTGGAACAGCCCGGTGCCCAGTCCGAACATCGCGAGGCACCATACCACGCCAGCCCCCTGCATAATACCGATCCGCGCCATCAGGACCAGAGCGATCGCGCAGATCCCTGCTCCAAGCGCGCTCAGCGCCCGGGTTCCGATCTTGTCTGAGAGTGCGCCGCTGAACGGGGCGACCATGAGCACTACCAGGGGGAACGCGACCATCACGAGGCCGATCTGGTCGGGTGCATACCGCAGCACCCGCTGCAGGTAGAAGGGTGTGAGAAAGACCAGTATGTACTGGGCCATGAAGTTCAGCATCGCACTGAGGTTGGCCGACGAGAATGTCCGGATCCTGAAGATCCGCAGGTCCAGCATAGGCTGGGGTACGTGTCGCTCGGTGTGGATGAAGAGAGCGAGGGCGGTGATGAGGATGAGCAGGAGTGCTCCCCGCATCCCCGGGCTCATCGCCTGCCAGCGGTTGACGACGAAGAGGAAGGTGAAGAGGGTGATAAACGCGGTAGCTGCGCCGATCAGGTCTATCTCCTCTCTTGCCTGCCCTTCCCGTACCGGAGGTCGTGGGAGCACCCTGGTTGCGAGGGCAAGCGCCGCGATTCCTATGGGGATGTTGATAAAGAAGATGAACTGCCATCCCAGGGAGGCGGCGATGATCCCTCCGAGCGTGGGACCGATCGCAAGACCGACCGCGATGCTGGTCGCGTTGATCCCGAGCGCCCTGCCTCGTTCCTGGGGCGGGAATGCGTCAACCACGATCGCGTGAGCGACTGCCATCATCATGCCTGCGGTGATGCCCTGGATGGCGCGGGCGGCGATCAGCATCTCGATGCTGCCCGAGAGGCCGCATAGCGCCGAGGAGATGACGAACCCCCCCCAGACCGGCGAGGTAGACCTGTCGATAGCCAACGATATCCCCCAGACGGCCGTAGGTGAGCAGCAGGCTGCTGATCATCAGGAGATAGATCATGGGGACCCATTGTGCGGTGGGCATCCCGGTATGGAAGACGTCGGCGATGGTGGGGAGCACCACGTTCACCACGCTTGCATCGATCGGGCCCATGATGCTCCCCAGCATCACGGTGGCGAGGATCAGCCATTTCTTCTCGCCTGCTGTTGAATTCTCTGCTGCCATTGTGGATCCCCTCCTCGTACCTGCTGATCTGGCCGGCGCAGCACCACATTGTCTGCGGGGACGGCGGCGGTCTTCCGGGTGGTTTTCACCCTCGTTGTCCTGCCGCCCTGTCGTTCTGCCTGATCTTCATGTCCAGCTTACCGCGCCGTGTCATCAACCTTTTGCTGCTGTCTGTCTTCTGGGTGGCTGGTTTCCCAGGATACCCGGCTCTGGTCCGGGGGATGGTGGTTCGGGGAAGACGGGAGGGTGTTCTTGGGTTGTGGGGTTGTCTCGGGATATCTCGCCCTACAACCGGGAACGAGGAATCAGGAGCAATATCCCGTGAACTGGAGATCTCGGAGACATCCCTGAACCAAGATGGGCCGGTAAAGTTCGATCCAGAACTCTCTATGAAGCGCAGTGCCAGTGAACGGCCTTTCAGGCCTGATTGAGGTATTCAAGAAGGTTGCTCCTCGGTACGAACGCTATTGAAGCATCAGTTTTCGGCCTGATCCACCTGCTGGCACGTGCCATCACGATCTGGAGAGTTTTGGGATGGACTCGATCACTAACCATCATCAATTACACGAGGCAACCAGGTGCAGACCGTCTGGTTTCAGGGAGGTACCTCTGTGGATTTCCGTTGAAATTCTCTTTTATCCTGCGGGGGTGAAGGGGGCGGAGCGGGAAGACCCCGGCCAACAGGTGCGGGGATGAAAGCGGCGCCCCTTCGGCGCGCTTTCAGAGAGATTGTAGAGAGTATATATTGGTGTATACCAAATGACCTTTTGTATGTTTCAAGCCTACAAGTATCGGATGTATCCTTCAGAGGAGCAGGTTGCGCTCCTCATGAAACACATCCATGCCTGTCGGTTTGTGTACAACCGTTCTCTGGAGCAAAAGATTCGAGTATATGAGCAGGAAGGTCGAAAACTCTCCTGTTTCGACCTGAACAACCAACTTCCTGCCCTCAAGGAAGAACATCCATGGCTCAAGGAAGTCAACTCTCAGTCTCTCCAGAGTGCAAACAAGAACCTCGACAACGCATTCACCCGGTTCTTCAGGGAGAAGAAAGGATTTCCACGGTTCAAGTCGAAGAAGAACCCGGTGCAGTCTTTTCAGGTGCCTCAGCATTACCGTGTGGACTTTGATCAGGGGAAAATTAGATTTCCGAAGATCGGAGAAGTCAGGACTGTCTTCCACCGGATCTTCACCGGGAAGATGAAGTATGCCACCGTCTCCGTGACATCGACCGGGAAGTGGTTCGTCAGCATCCTTGTCGATGACGGAATGCCTGCCCCCGAACCCGCACCGATTTCTCGAGATACCACCCTCGGGATCGACGTCGGACTGACGGACTTTGCAACCCTCTCCACCGGAGAGAAGATCGAGAACCCCCGATACCTGAGAAACTCCCTTCGGCGCCTGAAGGTATTGCAGCGTCGGGTATCGCGGAAAAGGAAAGGGTCGAAAAATCGGCAGAAATCAATTCAGAAACTCGCCCGGTGCCATGAGAAGATAGCAAACCAGCGCAACGATTTCCTGCACAAACTCTCATTTCGAGTCGTGAGCGAGAACCAAGCCATAGCAGTGGAATCGTTGAATGTTGCTGGAATGCAGAAGAACCATTGCCTCGCACAGAGTATCAGTGATGTGTCCTGGAGTAAGTTCTTCACGATGCTCGATTACAAATGCCTGAAGTATGGGAAGACTCTGCTCAGGATCGGGAGATTCGATCCCTCCTCGAAAATCTGTAATCGATGTGGGTATCTCAACCGGGATCTCAAACTCTCGCATCGGGAGTGGGTCTGTCCGGATTGCGGTAC
>FZPS01000076.1_pt495 | contig 19240 bp, 16 predicted proteins | sample 1817821 | NCBI WGS metagenome assembly FZPS01 (sample SAMEA104158645, study PRJEB21678) | metagenome | place: Germany | collected 2015-04-21
GTCCTGTTCGGGCTGGGGCCGGCCAGTATCTTCAATGCCTTTTCCCTGGCCACCACCCTGCTGCCGGTTGTCGATTATCCGATCTTTGACACCACTTACCTGCAGGCCCTTCCCTTTGCCGGCCTGGCGGCGCTGGGCGCGGTGATGCTCTCCATCATTAAATACGGTTTTTTAGGAACCTGGCGGATCGGCCCCCTTGACCTCGACCGCCAGATCACCATGGCCAACAGAGCTGTCCGCCTGGCTTTACATACTTTCAAAAACCGCTTTTTCGCCATTCAAACGGCGGTAAATATGGTCGCTCCCGAATTGCCGCCGCCCGACGACGAAAAGATGGAAAAAATACACCAGCAAATCCAATGGGTCCGGGAGATCTGCACTGAAACCCTGTCGCACCTGGATATCCTCTATGTCCAATCCGGAAGGCTACAAGTAAAAACGGCGGTTTTGTCCTGGAATGAAATATGGGAAGAGGCCAGGCACAGGTGTGCCGGGCGTCTTGCCGGCATTACCATCCAGGAGTCGCCGGGGGAACCGGTCTATGTTTGGGGGGACCGGGAACACCTGGTCTCCGTCCTGGAGAACCTGGTCCAAAACGCCGTCGACGCGGTAAAACAAAAAAACAACGGGAACTCTCCCCCCCGGATTATCGTGGAAACCGGGCGGGAGTATGAATGGGGTTATATCAGAATAACCGATAACGGGCCCGGGATCTCCCGGGAAAACGTGCGAAAGATTTTCCGTCCCTTTTTCTCCACCAAATCCTCAAAGACCAATTGGGGGATGGGGCTTGCCTATTGCCACCGGGTCATCAAGGCGCACCAGGGCTTCCTCAACCTTTTCACCACCCCGGGCGAAGGCACCACCGTCGAAGTAGTACTGCGTTGCCGAGAAAAACTCGACAACTCTGTGAATTATTGAGAAAGACTCCTCCTTTTGTTGAAGAAAAATCCCTCTGGCAAAAATCGGCCTCCCATTGGATAATAGGAGTAGATTGTTAAAATATTATTAAAAGGAGGAGGATTTTTTATGTCACGGAGGAAACTGACAATCGTTCTGCTGACACTGGTTTTGGGCCTTGCCCTCTTTGCCGGTAACGGGCTCCTGGCAAAGGACAAAGTGGTTCTCTGGAGTTTTGCCGCGAACAACATTGAGGAGTGGGAAGCCAGAAAAGCAGAGATCGAAGCGAAATTTGGTATCAGTCTTGTGATTGAAAATGTCCCCGAGAACGCATTTGTCGAAACATTACAGGCAACAATGATGGCCGGTGTTGATTACCCGGATATCATTGAATGGCGGATTGAACAAAACCAGATCCTCGATGCCAACCCCAAAAATAGCCTGGTCATTCCTTTAGACAAATACGTCAAGAAATCCCGGGTCTTCCCCAAGGTACCAAAGGGCCGTGTCGCCTGGACCACTTACGGTGGTCATGTCTACGGGCTTCCCCACGATGTGCACCCGGTTGTCCTGGTTTACAACGACACAATCTGGAAGTCCGTTGGTGTTGATATGGCCAAGATTAAGACCTGGGACGAGTTCTTTAAGGCTGCGGAGAAATTGTACGCCGAAAAACAGGTCTATGCCTTGCCCTACGACGCGGCCGGGTTGGCGGCCACCATGTGGATGATTTGGCAGCAGACCGGGATCCAGGTCCTGGACGACAAAGGGAAACCCACGCTCGATACCCAGGAAATGCAGGCGTTTGTGAAATGGTGGATTGACAAGATCAATTCCGGAGTAATGTGCAACTGGGATTGGGGCAACTTCGGCGCCTTGCTGGCCAACGGAACAATGGCCTCTTATACCAGCCCCGACTGGTGGATTAGCCAAGTGGATGCCGCAGTGGAGACCGGGAAATACGAATTCCGCGTCAGAGACCTGCCGCTCTATAAGGAAGGCGGACCGCGGACCTCATCCTGGGGCGGGTCCTTCATGGCCATCACCAGGCTGGCCAAGAAACCCGACAGACTCTACAAAATTATCGAATACATGCAATATGACGAAGAATACCTGCATGTCCGGTTTAAAGACGCGAAAATGCTCCCCCCGCTCTCCTCAGTCTGGGATCATGAAGTCTTTAAACAGCCCGATTCCCGGTTCGGCGGGCAAAAATTGGGCTTGCTCCAAGTTGAGTTGGCCAAGGAGGTTCCCTGGATCAACACAGGCGACATCTTCTGGGATGCGGTCTCCATTGATTTCAATACCCAGTTCACCGAGATCGCTGCAGGTAACACCACTGTGGAAAAAGGCCTGAAAGAAGCACAGGCCCGCGCTTTGAAGCGTCTTAAGTAATACCGGCACGCGCACGCACGTGTGCCGCGCACTCTCGTGCGCTGCGCACCGCGTGCGCGAATCATCCTCCTGAAAGGACAGACATTCCAGGAACAACTGAGCAGACGACAGCAGGGAAGCAGGATCTTGCTTCCCTGCCGTCGTAACAAAGGAGTTGAAACCGGTGAGTTCCATTGCCGTCTTGCGCAGCAGGCGCCAGAAGAAAAAAATCCTGTTTTCCAAGGTTGAACCCTATCTTTTTATCCTGCCCTTCCTGGCCTTAATGGCCGCCCTTAACCTTTATATCTACATCTCCGGAGTCCGGCTGGCCTTCACGGACGCGCAAGGGATTAATCCCGGTGATCCGATCGGTTTTGAGAATTTCGCCGAACTGATCGCCGACAAACAGGATTTTTGGCCGGCCATTGGCCGTACTTTCCTCTATACCTTTGGCTGCCTGGCCACACAGATCCCGGTCGCTCTGATCCTGGCGGTCATCTTGAACAGTAAAATCTTTGGGCGGTTACGGGGATCTTTGCGGGCCTCTTTTTATGTGCCGGTTCTGATGAATACAGTAGTCGCCGCCCTGCTTTTCCGCATGATGTTCCTGCGGGATACCGGGATGGTCAACTGGTTTTTGGGGATTTTGGGTTTCTCTGAAAAGATTAACTGGCTCTATGAGCCCAATCTCAGCCTGTTATTGATGATCGTGGTCTCCTTCTGGCAGTGGACCGGCTATCATATGGTCTACCTTCTTGCCTCCCTGCAGTCGATTAACCCCACCATTTACGAAGTGGCCAATTTGGACGGGGCATCGCCTTTCCGGACCCTCTGGCAGATCACCATCCCCTTGTTGCGGCCGGCCTTGACCTTTGTCTCTGTAATGTCGGCCATCGGTGGCTTGATGCAGTTTGAATACTCGTTCATGCTCTTTCCGAACGCCGGCTTTGGCCCGGGGATGAAGGCCATGACCGGGATCCCGTATATCTATTATCACGCATTCCGCAATAAATTCCGGTTTGGCTACGCCACTGCCGCCGGGTGGATCCTCTTCCTCATTATCCTGGCTGTCAGTCTCTTGCAAATCCGCGTGATCGGCCTGGGACAGGCGGACAACGAATAAAAGGAGGTCTTTAGTGATGATGGTGTTACCCAAACCGGCGCTGGAAAGGAAAAAAGCTTCTTGGCTTGCCGAGAAGATAAGAGAGAAAAAAATCCAGCGTGGATTGGCCATCGGGGCAATGGGTTTTATTGCCTTGTTCTACCTTGCTCCCTTGTTTTGGCTCTTTGACACCTCTTTCCGGCCAAAAGTGGAGATTTTTAATGTTCCGCCCAGGATTTTACAGGCGCCACCCTGGGAGACTTTCCGGAGCTATTCGCTCTCCTCTTTTCAGGTGGCGATTAACCGTTACCAGATGCACCAGGGGTTTTTCAACTCCGTTCTGATCACGGTGGGCGCCATCATCCTGACCTTATTGGTCTGTTCCCTTGCCGCCTATGCCTTTGCCCTCTTGAAATTTCCGGGGCGGGACATTATTTTCTACTGTATCCTGGCAACAATGATGCTGCCCATAACGACCATGCTCGCCCCGTTATTCAAAGTAATACAGAGTTACGGACTGTACAACAAGCATCTTGGCTTGATCCTGCTCTATGCCACTTCCGCCTTTGGCGTTTTCCTGTTGCGCCAGTACTATGTACGGCTGCCGTTATCACTGATCGAAGCGGCCGTGGTGGACGGCGCCAGCAAATTCCGGATCTGGTGGTGGTTAGTTCTTCCCCTGGGAAAACCGGTCCTTGCCGCCCTGGCGATCTATCAATTCCGGAATGTCTGGAATGATTTCTTAATCCCAATGATCCTTTTGCGCAGCGAAAATCTGCATACCCTGCCGATTAAACTGCAGGTAATGGATAGTATCACCATCGCCAAGGATTACGACGCCATGATCGCCACCGGGTTCATTGCCATACTCATCCCCATCATTTTTTTCCTCCTCTTCCAGAGGCATTTTTTGGAGGGCTTATCCGGCAGTATTAAAGAATAATCGCACACGTGCGTGGCGTGCAACGCGCGCGACACGTATATGCGCAGCGCGTACGGATGCGAAGTTAAAACATTTACAAATTGTAACTAAATTTATATAATAGGGTCACCGGCATCCCGGGTGACCCTTTCACCTTTTAGGAAAAGCCGGCAAAAAAGGACGGGAGGGGTTTCATGCGCTATCGAACCGCCCTGCTTCTTCTGGTCTTTGTCTTCGTCTTTACCACCGGCGCCGGCGCCAAACCGGTGAAACTGGCCATGTGGACCCATCACCGCCATATGGCGGACCACCTGCAAAACCTTGTTGCCGAGTTTAACCGCAGTACCGGCCGGGAGAAAGGAATTGAAATATCCTTAAGAATCATTGGCGACGACGCCTGGGATATTTTTCAGAACGCCCAAAACCGGGGCGAAGGGCCGGACCTCTACAGCAGCGGGTTTGTCACCGGCTATGCCAACCCGTTTGAGGCAGGGGTGATTGCCTTCTTTGACGACCTGCCCGGTTTTGCGGAATGGAAAGAACAATGGCCCGACTGGTATTGGATCGAAGGCCTCACCACTTACCAGGGGCGGGCTTATGCCGTTCCCACCCAAGTCTTTAACTCCCGCCTGATCTATAATAAAGACCTTTTCCGCAAGGCTGGGCTGGACCCGGACCGGCCGCCCCGTTCCTACCGGGAAGTCCGGGAGTTTGCCAAGAAAATTACGGACAGCAGCGGAGGTTCGGCCTACGGTTTTGCTTACTGCGGTGCGGACTGCTGGCCCCTGGAGTGGATGCCTAGCCAATGGGCGGAGGCCAATGGCGACCCGGCCTACTGGGACTGGAAGAACGGCCGCTGGGCCATGCAAGGATACTTAAAGGTTTTTCAGTTGATCCTCGAGATGAAAGAGGACGGTTCCTTGTTCCCCGGCGCCGCCACCCTCACCAACGATGCGCTGCGGGCTCAATTCGCCCAGGGCCGGATTGGCATGTTCATGGCTGAATCCTGGGATGTTGGGGTGTTGGCCGACCAATTCCCGGCAAAATACGACTGGGGAGTCGCTCCCGTCCCCACCTATGACGGGGAGTTTCACGGCAAGCCCCGGGCAATGCTGCTGGGCGGTTTTTGGAACATCAACCAGCAAAGCCGCTACAAATTGGAGGCCTGGGAGGTAGTAAAGTGGTTTGCCCGCTATGAAATCCGCGGGAAAATGCTGACCGCAGCAAAAAACATCGACCTTGACCCCAAAGTCCTTGCCTATGTGGAAGAATCCCCACAAAACAGTGGTTTTGCCGCCTTCGCCGGTACTTTGGACCAGGATTATTTGGCCACCTACCCCCACCTCCCCGGCTGGCAGGCGCCGGAGATCAGCCCCTGCACCGTTTTTCAGTGCATTCTGGCGGAAGGGGGCGACCTCGAAGCGGAACTGCGAAAGGTGGATGAGATCTGGAACCGGCAGTTGGACGAGTATTTTGCCGCCCATCCCTGGGTCGACCGGGGATGGAACACTTACCCGGAATTCGATGGCCGAACCGGCCGGTTGGGACCGCCGCAGACCCCCCATACCCATATCCTGAAACCTGATCTCATCGACGAATGGGTTGCGGCGGCAAAGGGCTTCTTCTCTTCCGGCCACTGAAGCCAAAATATGTGCCTACGGATCACCCCGGAACGGGGTCACGCTGGAACGGGATCACACCGGAACGGAGTCACCCCGGAACGGAGAACACCCCGGAACGGGGTCACGCTGGAACGGAGTCACCCCGTTCCGGGGTGAATGGTCTTGACTGACAACCTACCGGAGGTGGAGAAAGAGATGAGAGAGACCAAAATCGGTGTGGTCATTGCCGATGATATGTTGCCGATCCGGGAGTACCTCCAGACGGTACTCGATCACGAACCGGATATGGAGATAATAGCCGCGGTTGGCAGTGGTAAAGAAGCGGTGGCAACGGCCCTGAACGCCTACGAACGCAATCAATCCACCCCGCACGTGGTCTTAATGGATCTGGAGATGGAAACCCCACGGGCCGGTGTGGAAGCCATCGAAATCCTTTCGCAAAAAGCCCCGGAAATCCGCTGCGTAGTACTGACTCACTTCGCCGATGACGAAACCGTCTTCAACGCCTTCGAGGCCGGCGCCGTCGACTACCTGCTGAAAGATGCCTCCGTTGCCGAAATCCTGGAGGCGGTACGCTCCGCGGCGCGGGGGATGTCACCGATCCGGCCGCGGATCGCCGAATTAATCCGTAAGGAATTCCAGGCCATGCGCGCCGAACGGGCCGCCCTGGTCTCCACCTTAAACATTGTCTACCGCTTAACCCCCACCGAACTCGAATTACTGCGGTTGCTGGCGGAGGGGAAAACCCAAAAAGAGATTACGGAGATCCGGCATATCGCCCCCTCAACCATGCGGACGCATATGGCGAATATCCTGAAGAAATTCGCCGAACCCACCGCCCGGGATGTGGTCAAGCGCCTTAAACGCCTGGGAATCTTTGATATCTTCTGGAGCGAATAGAAGTTCAATGGAGGGAAACTGCCCGCCCAGTGCTGCGGGGAGGCTCATGGCCACGCAGCCCCAGCCCGCCCATGGCTGTGGGAGACACATGGGCAAAAAAAAAGACCGGTCTTGTTACCGGTCTTTGCACGTGTACTGCGTTTGTATAGCGCCCCACGGCGCCCGCAGGCCTGTTAGGTCTTATTCTTCCTCTTCTTTATCCTCTGCCAACTGTGCAAGCCTCTTCTTAACCTCAGCCAACTCCTGTTCCAGAAAGGAAGCCTGATTTTTAAGGAATTCGGCTTCCTGGGAAGGAGCAAAGCCGGGCGCGCCAGCCGGTGGAACTACCGGCCATACCCCGCCGCTACGGGCCCAACCGGGAAGACCGGTGGCGTAGTACATATTCCGCCAACCACGGCCGCGACCGCGGCCCCAACCAAGGCCACGCCCCCGGCCAAAACCACGGTATCCTTCCCACGAGTTCATATACCCCGGAACCGGATAGCCGGCGCAGTACCCGGCGCCCCGGCCGGTCATGGGGCCATAGCCCATTGGTCCGGTACCATCTCCAAACGGCATAATCTCCCCTCCTTTATTGAATTATGAGCATATGTCAATTATATTATACTCCCTTTATGGGCATATGTCAATAACTTTTTTAGCCGGCGACTCCCGGGTCTTCATGGGCGGGCGGGCAATGGTCTTTATGGTTCGTGGCTCCGCAAAAAAGCAAAGGAAAGACAATATCACTGATGCAGCAAGGAATCAATACCGCCAGGATGGTAAAGAAAAAGACCATGCCGAAATGCTCCATCCACCCGGTTAAACCAAAAGAAACCAAATAGAGGATGGAGGCCATACTGCTGATAAATACGTGGGTGGCGTGGGAAAAAACCGTAGTCTCCTTGATTACCGCCGGGGCAATAATCCCAATGAAAACGCCGGCGCCCGCAAAGGGGAGAAGGAGTCCCGGGTGTTCAAAGAGGCAAATATGAAGCTCCATGGCCACTCCCAATAGGCGCCCCCCGATAAAGGGGATGAAAGCATCACTGATCCCGCAGATTACCACGGAACCAAAAAGGCCGACAAGTACCGCCTTGAAGAGCTTTTTTTCATGGCGCCAAAACATGGCCGTGGTGGCCGTGGCGCTCAAAAGGGCATGTACCGGATGGAAGATATGGAACAACCCGGCGGATGCCTCCGGAAACCGTGTTTCGTCAAAGAAAAAAGCGACAAAACTTAGAATACCCATTACAATCAAGCCAAAAGCAGAACTGAAGATGGTGTACGGCAAGTGGGCACAAAGTTCTTCCCGTACATGTGAGAGTTTTTCCATAGGTTACCCCCTCTCTTTTTCTCTGTTCGCGCCTTCGCGACGAGCAGATACCGTTACAAACAGCTTTGTACATGAAAAAGTTTACCTTCTGGTCATCGGGCTCCCACAATCAGGGCAATTCATTCGTAAACAGGGAACTCCAATTTGGTGTGGAACCGTCCCGGCATTGTCAACTCCCTCCTTTCCCAAAATAACCGCAGGGCGATCAATTTTAGATGGGCGCCAATTTTTCAATGACTTTTTTTCCGTTGACAACCAAAATCCTCTTCCTTTTTTCTAGAGAAACTTTCCTGCAAAATCTCTCTTAAAACTCAAAAACCGTCCCGGCTCCAGCCGGTTTCAGTCTCTGCCCCAAGATCTCCCGGAGGGTAAAGACTGCTTCCGGTCCTGTACAATGTAAGGGTGCAACCAGGGCAACGCCGGTTTCCCGCAAGTAACCGGCGGTGGCGGCAATTGTTTCCGGGCTGCTCTCCTCCAGGTGCATACCGCCGATGACCGCCTGTACCCTCTCCCCGGTCAGTTTGACCGCCTGGCGGAGGGTATTCACCACCCCCCGGTGACCACAGCCTAAAAGTACCACCAAACCCTGCGGTCCTTTGATGAAAAGCGCCTGTTCATCCAGGATGTGATCATCGCGAAAGCCTTCTTTTTGCTTTAAAAGAAAACCTTGCGGCCGTCCGGCAAAGTCAGTGCTGAAGGGGATTTCACCGCTGAGCATCAAGCCTGGCGCCGGCTCCACCGGTTTTGGCGAAGAAAAAAAGACCATGCCCTTTTGCTCAAGTTCCTCCCGCTGCCAGGGCAAACCGATATACCGCGGTCTTTCTTCACCGGCAGCGTATTTTTCCTGCCACACCCGGGGGTGGAGATAAACCGGAAGGCCTTGCCTGCCGCCGGCCACTGCCGGCAGCCCCCCGGTATGGTCATAATGGCCGTGACTGAGGAAGACCCCTTCCAAGGCGGTAAAGTCCATCCCCAAGGCCGCAGCGTTATGGGTGAATATTTCTATGGATTGTCCGGTGTCAAAGAGAAAAGACTTCCCGTCCTTTTCAATACAAAAGGCCAGGCCATGCTCGCCCCGGAAATCCCGTTGCGCCACCCAGTTATCAACTACCACACTTACTTGTAAGTGACTTACTTGTAAGTGACTTGCTCGTAAATGACTTATTCGTGCCTGTTTCATTCCACCCTCCCCGTTTTTTATCATCTCCGGGCGCTGCTGTTTTGTTTATGTTTAAGTTTAAGTTTAAGTTTAAAACACTTTTGGGCATATGTCAATAATTAAAAAAACCGGTAATTCTCTTTCATATGCCCGTTGTGAAAATTTTCATTGCTTTTCCCGGCGGGCTGCGTTACAATAAGGATAGTAATCAAGCTCCGCCTGAAGCCAAGGGTTCCCTGAAGCGAAGGACGGAAAAATATCGTCTTTTCCGGCCTATCCTTTGGGATAGGCTTTTCTATTATTCGCTACAAATATACCTTATACACACAACCCACATCAATCCATAGGAGGTTAAAGGAGGTTCCACCATGGAAGAAAAACGGGTGGGCGTCATCGGCATTGTCATTGAAGACCCGCAAAAGGTCCAGGAAAAACTGAACAGTTATATCAGCCAGGCCGGGGATATTGTCATCGGCCGGCTGGGAGTTCCTTACCGCACGCGGAACGTGGCTGTTCTGGCCATACTGGTGGACGGAACCAACGACGCAATCAATACCCTCACCGGCCAACTAGGTTCCATCCCGGGAGTAAAGGTCCGGGCGGCCCTAACCAAGGCCTAAGCGGGCAAACAGGAGGTTTATGAGAGAAATGTTTAAAAAAGCAGCCCTTTCCATTCTCGCCCTGCTGGTTCTGTTCTTCATCCCTGCCGTCCTGGACGGCCGGGAGGATCAACCCGCGGAACTCAATGTGATGGTCCTCTCCGGCCCGACCGGCCTCTCCCTGTTGCAAATGATCGCGGAAGAGCCGGAACTATCCGGGGTGAAGCTGAATTACTCCGTAGCCACCAAACCGGAGCAATTAACGGCCCGGCTGGTCTCGGGAGAAGCGGATATCGCCGCCCTCCCCACCAATCTCGCAGCCGTCCTCTACAACCGGGGGGTCAGGATCCGGTTGGCGGCGGTTACCAACTGGGGAGTGATGTATATTGTCGGAGGGGATCCTTCTGTGCAAAGCTGGCAAGGTTTGCAAGGCCGTGAACTCGCGGTCACCGGCAGGGGAACAACACCGGATATCCTCCTACGCTACTTTTTAGCGGCCGAAGGCCTGGATCCGGAGGAGGATCTTAAGCTCCGGTATTACGCGGCCCCGGTGGAACTGGCCCAACTGGTCATCGCCGGAAAAGTTGACCTGGCGACCTTGCCCGAACCCTGGGCCACTGAAGTAATCCGGAAGAACCCGGAGGTGACCGTTCTCTTGGACTACCAGGAGGCATGGAAACGCCTGGAGCAAAAAGAATACTCATATCCCCAGACCTGTCTGGTGGTCCGGGCGGAACTGGCTGAGAAAAACCCTGAACTGGTGGGAGATTTTTTAGCCGCGGCCGCCGCTTCTTCCGCCTGGGTCAACAACCACCCGGACGAGGCCGGCCGGTACGCCGAGAAGCACCTGCTCATTTCCGCAGCGGCCGCGCGCGAAGCCATCCCCCGCTGCAACCTGCATTTAGTACCGGCGTGGGAGATCAAGGAGGAGATCGACCATTACCTGGAGAAACTTTACGAATTCAACCCCGGGACGACAGGGGGAAAGCTCCCCGATTCCGGGCTCTATTTGCGTTTATAAAAGCAAAGGCAATAGCAAAAACAAAAATAAGACTCTGACCTTTCTTTCCCTGCTGGGGCTGGTATTATTCTGGTTCGTGGCCGCAGCGCTGACCGGGAAGGAGATTATCCTGCCCGGCCCGGCTGCGACTTTCCGGGCGCTAAAAAACCTTCTTACCAGCGCAGCTTTTTGGCGAAGCCTGGGCGCCACCTTGCTGCGGGGCTTTGCCGGCTTTGGCCTCTCTTACCTGGCCGGGCTGGTGCTGGGGCTCTTCTCCGGGCTGAGCCGCCCCTTCGGGATTATCTTCCGCCCGCTGCTGGTGACGATGCGCAGCACTCCTTCGGTCTCCCTGATCCTGCTGGCCTTAATCTGGTTCCGCGCGGATCTGGTAGCTGTCTTCGTCACCTTTTTGGTGGTCTTTCCGCTGGTGGCGCAGAATGTGATGGACGGGATCCGGAGTATCGATCCCCAACTGGTGGAGATGGCCCGGATTTACCAGGTCAAGCCCTGGCGGATCTTTCGCGGGCTTTACCTGCCGGCGATCATCCCCTACCTGGCCACAGCCGCCGCCAGCGGTCTGGGGCTGACCTGGAAGGTTACGGTAACCGCGGAGGTAATGGCCGCACCCGCCCTGGGGATCGGCGCCCGGATGGACACGGCCCGGGTCTTCTTGCAGACCCCGGAGGTTTTTGCCTGGACCCTGGTGGTGGTCCTCCTCGGGCTCTTGTTCGACCGGGTCCTCGAGAATTTGGTGGAGAAAGGGATTGCTTGGCGGTGAAGGATGAATTGACATTGGCGCAAAATGAGTTTGTTCTGAAAGGAATCACCAAATCCTACGGGAGCCTGCGGGTGCTGGACGGGATCTCCCTGACGGTGGAGAAGAACCGGATCGTCGCCGTCCTGGGTCCTTCCGGATGCGGTAAAACCACCCTCCTCCTTTTACTCGCCGGCTCCCTTTCGCCGGACAGCGGGGAGATTCTCGGCTTGGACGGCAAGGCCGTCAGTTTCCTTTTTCAAGAACCCCGCCTCCTCGACTGGTTAACCGTGGCGGATAACATCGCTTTTGTGCTAAAAGACCATTTTCCCCCGGCGGAAGTGGAAGCGAAGGTTACTGCCGTCCTCCGACGGGTGGAACTCACAGCCTACAGAGACTCCTATCCCCGCCGGTTAAGCGGCGGCCAGCGCCAGCGGGCGGCCATGGCCCGCGCCTGGGCCTATCCTTCCCGCCTACTCCTGATGGACGAACCCTACAAATCCCTCGATCTGGGATTGAAGTTGGAATTAATTCGCCAGTTTTTGCAGTTCTGGACAGCGGAACCCCGGACGGTCCTCTATGTTACCCACGATATTAAAGAAGCCCTCTTGCTGGCTGATGAGATCTATCTCCTCTCCGCCAAACCCACAGTTGTCCGGAGCCGCTATGCGGTGCCAATTCCCCGTTCCCGGCGCCGCCTTGATGATTACTCCCTCCTGGCCTTGGAAAGAGAAATCACCGGTGAACTCTTGCAGGAAGAAGAAAGAAACCTAACATAAGATTTTTCCTTGTTTAACTTTACTAATGATGGGAAATTTAGTACAATAGAGGTATAAAAGTTTGCCGAGCCGGACAGGAGGTTTCCCGAGATGGAAGTATTCGTTGCCAGACAGCCAATTTTCAACAGCCGGCAGCAGGTATTCGCCTATGAGCTTCTTTTCCGTCATGGCCTGGAAAACTACTACTCCGGTACGGACGGTGATCTGGCTACCGCCCGGGTCATCACCGACAGCTTTATGCTCTTTGGAATTGAGGCTTTGACCGGCGGCAAACCGGCCTTCATCAATTTTACCGCCAACATGATCAAAAACGAAATCCCCACCATCTTTCCGCCGGAACTTGTTGGCGTGGAAATCCTGGAAGACGTAATACTGGATGAAGAGATCCTCTATGCCTGTCAAAAACTGAAAAACTCCCGTTATCTTTTGGCCCTGGACGACTTTGTTTTCGACAAAGAGCGCGCTGCATTGACGGAGATGGCGGATATTATTAAAGTGGATTTTCTGGCCACCGCAAAAAAAGACCGGGCCGCCCTGGCCGAAAAATTTGCCGGAAGCAGAGTAAAACTGCTGGCGGAAAAGGTGGAAACCATCGACGACTTCCAAAATGCCCTGGAGTTAGGCTATACCTATTTCCAGGGCTACTTTTTTTGCCGCCCGCATATTGTCAGCAGGAAAGACATCCCCTCCCACCGTCTTACTTACCTCCGTATCTTGCAGGAACTGCACAGGACCGAGCCGGATTTTGAACATATCACCCGGATTGTCACGGCGGATCTCTCGCTCTCTTACAAACTGCTGCGACTGGTCAACTCGGCTGTTTTCGGTTTTCGCAGCCGGATAAACTCAATCAAACAGGCCTTAGTAATCCTGGGGCTCCAAGAAATCCAAAAATGGATTACCCTCCTGGCTCTATCCAGCATGGGCCAGGAGAAACCCGATGAGTTAATAACCCACTCGGTGATCAGGGCCAGGTTTGGAGAGCTAATCGCCACCATAATCGGTCTGCAAAACCGCAGTTCGGAGTTTTTTCTTATGGGCTTGCTCTCGCTGATCGACGCCTTCCTGGACCGGCCCATGCAAGAAATCCTGGCCGAACTCCCTCTTTCCAACGAGATAAAGGATGCCTTGACCGGAAGGATGAATCTTTTCGGCGAGGTCTACCGCCTAATACTGGCCTACGAAAAAGCCGACTGGATCCAGGTAAACAGGTATTCCAGCCGGCTCAATCTAAAAGAAGAAAAAATCCCCAAGTTTTTCCTCCAATCGGTCCAATGGGCAAACCAGTTATTTGCTTCGGTTTTTCAGTAATCCCCGCACACAGCTGAGATAGCCATCTGTACTGAGGAAGCAAGGCTGCGCACTGCTCATATAACCTCCCGTGCTGCGGACGTGAGACTGCCTGCCGAATCATCCACCGAATAATCGTCAAAATACCCCTGGATCAAAACCACAGGCGTACCTTTGTCCCCGCTGCCGCTGGATAAATCGGCCAGGCTGCCCAGGAGGTCCGTTAACCGCCGGGGGGTCGTACCCTGGGCTACCATCTGCCCCACCAGGGCGGTTTTTTTCTCTTTAATCCGCCTTTTCATCGCTTCGTCGATCTCGCCTTTCGGGAGTCCGCTCAGTTCGCTGTCGGCCAGGTATTTCAGTTTGATCTCATTGGTCGTTCCGTCCAGGCCGCTGGTGTAGGCCGGGGCCACCACCGGGTCCGCCAGCTCCCAGATCTTCGCTACGGGATCTTTAAAGGCCCCGTCCCCGTAAATCATGACTTCCACATGTTTACCGGTGAGAATTTTAACCCGCTCCTGGACGCTCTCGACAAAAGCCTGCCCGTCCCTGGGAAAGAGTTTGAGTTTCTCTTCAGCCGCGAAATTCGAGCCAAGGAGTCCGAACTGGGGATGGTAACCGTCGCCGTTAACCGACGCCGTACAGATCTCGTCGAGACTAAAAACCCTCCGGGCCCCGGCCTTCCGCAAAAGCCGTTTCGTCCGCGCACGGCTGTGAATATCGGCGGCCAACACATCCTGGGTAAACCTTAAAACCGCCACCGGGTCATTGGCAAACCCGATAACAATATTATCATTAACTGCTGCCGACTTGTAAAGTTCAATATAATTAATACCGGTAAAGGGGTGCTTAAACCCCGCACCCAGCAGCCGGTGGTAATCTTCTTCCGTAAGAAAATCGGTACCGGGGTTGATCCCTGCCTCATCCATCTGTTCCATATCCATAATGGGGTTCCCGACCTCATCATAGGGATAGCTCAACAGGAGATAAACACGGGAAAAAGCCCTGGCGATCGCTTTGAGAATCAGGAAGAACCTGTTCCTGCTTAAAATGGGAAAAACCACGCCGATTTCTTCACCGGGAAACTTGGCTTTTAAATCCTTTTCCACCTCGTCAAGGATGACGTAATTCCCTTGCGCTCTGGCCACCAGCGACTCGGTGATCGCCAGCACATCCCGGTCCATGAGTTCATACCGGTCTTCCCTAAGGGAATCCAGGAGAGTGTCCACCACAATCCGGGCTACGTCATCGCCTTCCCTAATGATTGGAGTCCGTAAACTCCTTACGTGCACACCAATTCTTCTCATTTCCGTTCCTCCCGCTCTACTAAGATTAACCCGGAACCCTGTTATGCCCCGGCAGACCCATTGGGCCGCCCAGCTAAACAAGGAGTTCTACTATGTCGCCATCCGCGAGACGGTAATCCCTCTCCACCGGCTGCCCGGGGAATTTGGCCGACCCCCACACCCTTGCCCGTTTCAACTGGCTGGGAAAATCCCTATGCACCAGTTCTGCCAGGTCCAGTACGGTCCCGCCGTCTTTAAGGACAAAGGGTCTGGACATATCCGCCTCTTTTCCCGGGACCTTGGTATAGACACGGATTACGCGCAGGTGCGTGAAAATGCGTTTCCGCAAAACCTCCAAGCTCTCCGGTTTGCTGACGGAGACGGCCACGGTTTCCCACCCGTCAGCGGCAGACAACTCTTTCCCCAACTCCAGAAGGAATTCCATACGGGTTCCGGCACCCGGCAGGTCGGATTTGGTCATCACCGCCATCAGGTCGCGGGCGGTCTTAACCTGCGGCCCTGGTTCCTCCCGGGGGGCAACCAGAATTCCCCGCTGTTGCAAGAGTTCATAACAGCCTGTCAGCTGTTCGAGGCAACTGTCACTGCCGCCGTCAACAATGATGAGGATCAGGTCCGCCTGGCGCAAAGTTCCCGCCATTCCCCGGGGCATCTCTCCTGTTGTCACCGGCGGCAGATCGATTAGTTGAATCATGATATCTTCGTAACTCATCATCCCGGCCACCGGCAGCGGGGTGGCAAAAGGATATTCGGCCACATTTACCTTGGCCCTGGTTAGGATTCCGACCAACGCCGACTTTCCCGTATTCGGATAACCCATTAATACTACCTGTCCTGCGCCTTCCTTGGGAATCTGGAAAGGATCCGCGCTCTTAGTAGCGGCTTTCCCCTCTTCCATCTGGCGCAGTTTGGATAGGCGTCTTTTCAGGTCCGCTTGGAGGTGATCAGTCCCTTTATGCTTAGGGATAACCGCCAGCATCTCTTCGAGGGCGGCAATCTTCTCTGCTTTATCCCGCGCCCGGCGGTATCTTTCTTCCGCCACCAGGTACTGGGGTGTTAGATTGGCGGGCATTAAAACTCACCTGCCTTATGCGCGCGTACGCCTTCCATCTCGCGCGTGTGTATGCTTTAAAAAACCTCCTCCACAATTGCGAGTCTTGCGGCGAGATTTTCTGCTCCTAACAGTAAAAAGACCCTCCTCCACTTCTTCAACCAAGCAGCCTTTGTCATTTTCCCGGAGAAAGAGGGTCCTCAGCTTACTCAAGAGGATATAATTGCTTTTCTGTAAAAGCCCGTCATAGGCAACCCACAAGTCCGCCGGGAAAACCCTGCTTACGGCAAGGGTCTGCACCTTCTATCTTGAGAACTCTCATCTTGATGGCCCCCGCCAGCAATCCCCGTAACAGCGGCGTTCATGATAAGAACCAGACCGCAAAGGAAGGAGAGGCACCACGCCTATAAAACCTCTATTTTTTTCCCCCGGCATATTATATAATATCCCTCGCCATATCGCAACTATTTGCAGTATATAATTCGCGGCGCCGTCAAAAACCCCTCCAATTCCAGGGTGAAAAACAACCGGGGTAAAGAGCTAACCCCGGTACGGTTCTGAAACGCTTTTGCAATAAAAAACCCGGTTTCCCCTTTCCGGCAAGGGGGTTTTAAAAGCTGAAGCTGTATCCTTTGGCAAAAAGGCGCAAACAGGCGTCGGAAACCTCGGGATCATAAAGAACCCCCCGGTTTTTTTCGATCTCCCCCAAAGCCTCATCAATGCTTAAGGCCGGCCGGTACGGGCGGTGCGAGGCCATAGCTTCAACCACATCGGCCACGGCAAGGATTTTTGCCGCCGGAAGAATCTCCTCTTCTTCCAGACCCAATGGGTACCCGGAGCCATTCAACCTTTCGTGGTGTTGGCGGACGATCTCCGCGAGCGGCCACGGAAAATCAATCGCCTTTAAAACATCATATCCCACCTGCGGATGGGTCTTGATTAAATTAAACTCCAGATCGTGCAGGCGTCCTGGTTTATTCAGAATCTCGGCAGGGACATAGATCTTCCCTAAATCATGGACAATTCCGGCCATCCGCACCGCCTCAATCTCCTCCCTGGCCAATCCCATCTCGTTGGCAATCGCCCGCGCCAAGAGGGCCACACGTTTCTGATGACCGGCGGTGTATGGGTCCCGTTTCTCCACGGTTACTGAGATCGTTTCAATAAAACCCTCCATGATCTTGCGCAGCTCGGCCATGTTCCGCAGATGTTCGGTTTGAACAATAAGCTCGATCTCCCGCACTTGTAGTTCCTTCGTTAAAAGAACCCCCTGCAGGGCGCTGCAGATCATCCGGTGCAAACTGTCATAAAGAGATTCGTCTATGCCGCCGGTAAATTCATAAAGGGCCAAACCGAACTGCGTTTGCCCAAAACAAAGCGGAGCGACAAGAAAAGAACGCCGCTTATCTTGAAAATCCAACTGCGGAGGAAGCAAATGGCGGGTCTTGAAAATTATCGGGTGGTCAACTTCCAATTCGACCCGTCCCTGCTCATTATAGCCAAGAATCAACCGGGAATCACCGCCGTCCGGGGTCCGGGCGCCGTAATACTCGGAAAAATAGCAACTGGTTACACCCAATTCCGGCAGTCTTTGCGCTAAAACCTCAAGCAACTGCGGGAGTTCCGAAACGGTCAGGAGCTCCTCCCGTAACAGGTCCAGGGTCTTCTCGGTTTGAAGCAAATCATAATACTTAATCCTCTCTTTTAAAAGGGCTTTTTCGCCAATCATCACCCGTACCTGGTGGCAGAGGTTTTCAATCTCCAGGCAAAGCCGGGTGTTGGTAATATAAGGCAGTAAGCACCGCCGCAGTTCGGAAAGGAGAATCTGCCAGCAGAAGACATCCTCCCCCCTCCATAGGGCTTCATCCAGAAGGGTGTAGCATGTTCGCAAGAAAGGCTGGTCTTTGCTTGCCGATATTTGTATCTGCTCTTCCAGCGCATCCAATAATCTCATCAACCGTTTCTCGCCGGCGGCTTCCTTCATCTCCGGCAGGGATACCGCACTCTCCACGATCCCGGAGATGATCTCTTGTTTATGCCGGGTAAAAGAATCCGGGGTGGGTATTCCTCTGCTGTCAATCCCTCCGTTTCCGGCGCTTGTTGTCATCTCAGAAAAACAGCCGCATGATTCCCGGAGGACCATTTTCGCCGGGAGAATGATCTTTTGCGGGATTTTTTCTCCATTGCCCCCACGCATAGTCTTAAGAAGGATCTCGGCAGCCAACCGCCCTTGCTCGTACAGGGGCTGGCTGACTGTGGTCAGGAGCGGTGAACAATAAAGGCTTTCTACCACATCATCAAAACCGACAACAGCGATCTCCCGGGGGATAGAGATCCCTTTATGGCGCAACTCCATTAGCGATCCTAAAGCCATTATATCGTTGGCCGCCACAATAGCGTCGGCTTTATGTATTAAATCCTTTGCTAACAGCTCACGGCTGGCCCTTCGTCCGCCTTCCAGGGTAAAATCGCCTTCAGCGACCAGCGTCCGGTCAAAGAACAACCCATATTCCTGCAAGGTCTTGCAGAAAACCAGGAACCGTTCAAAGGAATCCTGATTCTCTTTGGGGCCGGTAATAAAGGCAAACCTCCGGTAGGAGTGTCCCTTGATGAGGTGAACCAATAATTCCCGCAGGCCTGTGGCATTGTCGACCATGACCGCTGGAACCCCTTCCACCTCCATGCCCACACTGACAAGGGGAAGCTCTGCGTAAGAACGGAAAAAATCCTTCATCTGTTCCATCGTGGAAAAATGGCCAATGGCCGCAGAGATGACAATCAAACCATCAACATTTTCCCGGCCAACCAGATCATAAATGGCATTGCAATTATTCTCATACTCGCGTACGGAATTAATCGCCCCGCCTTCAAAACATAGAACATGAACCCCTTGCTCGCGGGCGTAGTCAAAAACCCCGCGCAAGAGATTCGCCTGGTATTGAGAGTCCACCCAATCAGTTAGCACACCAATACTCCGGCGGCCGTTTTTCCAATGATTACCCCGATCCATGCGCGAACTCCTTATCCTTTACTGGTTTATCTGGTATTTGTTAATGGCATAAGAATTGAGCCCTAGTAATATTATCGGCCGGGAGTGAACATTATTTAGTGTACAAATACACTAGCGTTGCCCAAGAAAACAACCAACTAAAAGGTAGTTCTTGAATCC
>FZPS01000018.1_pt216 | contig 19200 bp, 17 predicted proteins | sample 1817821 | NCBI WGS metagenome assembly FZPS01 (sample SAMEA104158645, study PRJEB21678) | metagenome | place: Germany | collected 2015-04-21
GGATATAAATGTCTATCCTGTTATTTTTTTGCTTTCTCCAAAACGCGAAACAACCATTGATGGTTTCTCCTGTATAATATTGTAAGGTTGCCGTCCTCAAATGCAGTCTCTTTATAAGTCAAAATCAGCTTATTCAATAATTTACCGGCTATTCCAAGGGAGAGAGCATATACCAGTTTTTCTTCCCAGGCCTGCAATGGCATAGGATTCTGTTCATCGTCCAATTGTGCCAGAAGCTCTTCTTTGTAATTTGACCATTGGGCCTTGAACAGTTTCCCGCTTTCGCTTATCTTCTTCAGAGGTATTACGTATACTGCCAGTACTGCTGCACAAATTCCAGCCGAAACGGCTGCCCACTTGTTACCCATGGGAAACCCGGCCAGGAGTGCAGCCAATACACTGATAAACACTGCTCCCATCGCCCAGGCTTTCATTTTGGCAATGTTCTCAAGGTGCTCCGACCTGCCGGTTCTCTTATGGACAAGTGATTTCCAGGTGGCCGTTTTATGCCTGAAGCCCCCGCCATGTCCGGTTAAAATCTGTTCCAGGGTGTTAAGGGAGAGCCTGTTTTCCTTACCCTGTTCGGCGGTCAGCCATTGCAACACGTACGCTTCATGCGGTTTTAGTCCGTCTCTGCTGATATCCTCCCGAAGGGTAAGATAGCCGCCTTCATTATCATTGTAATGCAATTCAAGATAACGCCTCTGAATCAGGAACAAAACCGTTGCCAACAACTCCCTCATGCCGATTTTCCCATTATTCAGCAGAAGGCCAAGCTCTGCCGGCGAAATGGAAGCGTCCGGCATCACTTTTTCTGTTCTTGCTGAAACTGCAGCCGGCCCCCTCTTTCTGGTACGAGTCTTCAAATATAAAAGCAGACCGGTTCCCAGGCACAGCATAAATGAAAGAAGTGCAAAGGCCCAGCCGCCATAGAACTTCAATTCTTCTTCCTGCCTTGTCCGGGACGCCTCTTCCTCCCACAAGGCCATGTCGGACACAATTTCATCCTCAGCCAGGTTGTCAATTATCTTTCGCCCCTCCGGAAACAGGGCATTGGGCAGCAGTAAGACCGACTCCAGGAATTCCCCCGGACGAACTCTTTCAGCTGAAATTCGGAATACACCGTCCTCCAGCCATTCCTTATGGGCATATACGGTTCCCCTGACATAACCCTTCCATTCATCTGTCGGCAGTGCATCTTGCATTGATACATCAATCTGCACATCCTGCGCCCCTATTGCCGGATCAGGCTGAATAAACCGCCAGAAAAAAGCTGCCGTATCTTTATAAAGAAATATGGTATCCATCATTCTGTACCTGTAAACAAAGGTTACTTCATTCCATTTACTGCCGGTAACAGGTATGATAATATGGTATATATCCTCTTCTTCATTGGCAGGTTCATAGGTATAGGTCTCTCCAGAGGAAGTATGGCTGCTCTGCTCCAGGGCCTTCAGCTCCGGCTCCGCCTCCGGGTCTTCCGATTCTGCCGGTTCCCTGCGAAAAACCTCCATCCCCTCCACTTTGGAGCTGTAGGCCATGGGGATCGATTTGGTGATTTCAGCAGATTCCTGCAGCAACTGATAGGTTATGGCTTCATCAAAGGTGACGGAACCGTCGGGGTGCAAGGTAATATGCGACCTATATGCTGTTATGGAATAATCCGGCTGGACTGCTTCAGCAGCAGCCTTTGAATTCAATGCACCGAAAAGGATGATTAATAATGCAAGTCCCCACCTTGTCCATCTTTTGTAAATCATACGATCCCCCCTTAATTTCTTAATATATTGTAACATGATTGGTCTCCATTTCTCCATATGAAAAATATTTTTCTGTCTGCTGCCGTCGGAAACCCCAGGTTATAATCCGGCTTAAGATATGGTATAAATAGATAGACAGCAATGAGGTGAGTAAATGAAATCCAAAGTACTGCGGATAAAACTTTTTTACATCCTTTTGATTATTATCTTAGCAGCTGCCGGGGGCATCATGTTCCGTATCCGGATGGTTCCATCTCCACAGGAAAGGACCACACATGAATTCTTCAATGATATTATGGAGCAGAAGAATTATGACGAATATTTGTCAGCTGATCTGAAAGACCATCCTTTTCCTGCCTTTGTTAAGCAGGAAGGGATCAGTCAGATTCGAGTGGAAGGCATGGAATCCATAAGCAGGAATCAGCGCAGAGTATGGATTTCAGCCCTCTTTCCCGCAGGCCGTATTCCCTTTTACCTTGATATGGTAAAATATGACGGCCGATGGATGATTATCAGACTGCCGGAAGTGATGCAGCAGACTCATGGAATACCCGTAAAAGAGATGGATAAAGAAAAGGATCAGAGCCGCTGGATGATTGCCCTGGGGAGCGTCAGTGTAGAGCTGACAGTGCCTTCTTCAGCTGATATTAAAGCCGGACAGCCTGTCAGCTTTACTGCGCTGGATGACATGCTGGCATCAATACAGCCATTACAGCCGGTAAAACTTACAAAGGTGCTTTCCCTTACCCAAACCACACTGGAAGATGAGCAGCTGGGCTATTTTAATATTGAAGGTCCTTTTCCTGTGTTTTTAAAGGAAAAGGATGAATACAGCTTCTCCGGCAGTTATTATCTGCCCATAGGGACCACGGAAGCTCTGCTTTACAGTACTGAAGATCAAACCGGCAGAATGGCAGTTATGACCCAGCCTTTTGATAACTATGAGCTGATCAGGGTAATTCTGCGGGACAGCGGCTATACCAGCCTGCTTCATTCACACCTGGAAATTACCTGCGCTGATGGTTTTACTGTATCTTCCCCGCCCAGTGGAATTCATCTTTCATTTGACGAGGGAGACATTGTTGAATTTAAGCCCTCGGAAGCAGGAACTGAAGTAAGAAGAAACGGAGAGCTTCTGTCTTCTTCAAACTTTCGATGGCACATTCAAAGCAAGGGCCAAGCTCCTCTTTATGTCAAAAACATACACAGAAGTCAGGCTCATCCGGGCAGCGGAACGCCTTACGGAGGAAAGTTGGAAGTCACTATGACTGATGGATCCCTGGTACTAATCAATGAGGTTGCGCTGGAGAAATACCTGTATACGGTTGTGCCCAGTGAAATGCCCATCAAATTTGGTCTGGAAGCCCTTAAAGTGCAGGCAGTAGCTGCAAGATCCTATGCAGCAAGAGCAATCAGGTCAACCCGCTACAGGGAATATGGAGCGCATCTGGATGACAGCACCGCAAGTCAGGTCTACAACAATATAAGTGAACAGGATGTTGCAGTCCATGCAGTAAACGAAACCGCCGGAATTGTAGCTGTTTACAATGACGAAATTGTGGATACCCGCTTTTTCTCCTCCTCCTGCGGCTATACAGCCAACCACCACGAGGTATGGAGCAATTCCCGGAACGAATTTCCGGGTGATGAAATACCCTACCTGATTGCGCAACCACAATATTCAGGAAAAATACCTGACTTATACCGGGAAGAAAATTTCCGTGCCTTTCTGAATCAGGATGTTCCGGATGGATACGATCGCTTTTCGCCCTATTTCCGCTGGACTGTAAGAATGAGCCGCCGGCAGCTGGAAGCCGTTATATCCAGTAATCTGGCCTCTCTGTATCAGCAGCAGCCCCTGTTTGTACTGACCAAAACCGCTGAAGAGACCTATGAAAGCCGGGATATCCCCGAGCAGACTGATATGGGCACCTTGCTGAACATTGAGGTGCTTCGCCGGGGGGAAGGCGGCAATATGATGGATTTGGAGATAACTACCACCCATGGAACCTTCAGGATAATAAAGGAATATAATATCCGCCGTATTCTGCAGCCTGTGGATTACCTGAACGGCAGTCCTGTCATCCTGCACTGCCATGATGGCACCAGCAGAGAGAATTTTCCCCTTCTGCCCAGCGCTTTTGCATATATAGATTTTGAACGGGACAGCGAAGGAAATATACAGGAGGTGACCATTAGGGGCGGCGGCTACGGCCACGGAGTGGGAATGAGCCAATACGGCAGTTATGGGCTGACACTGATGGGAAAAACATGGCAGGATATAATTAAGCATTATTACCCCGGCAGTGAGCTGTATAATCTGTCAGACTGAAGGAGCGGAAGATGAATTTACCTGAAACTTTGGAATACATTATGAAAAAAATAATGGATGCAGGAGGACAGGTCTATTTGGTAGGCGGTGCTCTCAGAGACCGGCTTCTGGGAAAACCGGTTACTGATTATGATCTTGCCTCCTCCTTTCCACCGGATCGGATCCAGGAAATTTTCTCTGCCGAGAAGACCTGGCCCAGCGGGAAACGCTTCGGCACTGTTACGGTGATGAAAAATGATATTTCTGTTGAAATCACCACCTTCAGGGAAGAGTCGGTTTACACCGACAGCCGCCATCCTGATCGGGTCGTTTATGTATCGGATATCCGCAGGGACCTTGCCCGCAGAGACTTCACCATCAATGCTATGGCCTATAATCCTTACCATGCAGAGGTATTTATTGATCCCTTTTCCGGCAGAAAGGATTTGGAAAACCGGATTATCCGTGCTGTCGGCTCTCCTGTTGAACGTTTCAATGAGGATCCTCTGCGTATTATGAGAGGACTCCGTTTAGCTGCTCAGCTGAATTTTGAAATTCACCAGGAAACACTTGAGGCAATGCGGGCTTGTTACCGGGATTTGAATAAGGTATCGGCAGAGCGCCTGCGTACCGAACTGGACAGGCTGCTCCTCTCCCCTCATCCAGATAAAGGACTGCTGCTGCTTGATGAACTCGGTATTCTTTCCTTGCTGCTCCAGGTTAAAGATGCAAGGCTGGATGTGCAAAGAACACAGATTATAAAAAGTATACAGCCTTATTTGATATATCGTTTTGCCGCCCTCTTGTTCCTCTTGTATTTTGAAAGGGATACAACTTTACCATTTTCTTATGATTTCTGGAAAAACACCCTGACTCGATTAAGATATGATAACAAAACCATATTCCATATTCTAAATATGTTAAGAAGCTGCTTCTGTTTTCCTGACATGGAGATTACACCCTTTACCATAAGAAAACTATGCGGCAGGATGGGAGCAGAGGATACAAGGCAGATCCTTGAATTGCACAAAGAGCTCCAGCAGATAAGAAAAAGCCCGAATATGACAGACAAACTGCAGGAAGCTGAATTACTGCTGAAGTGGGTTATTGATCGCAATGAGCCTGTATTCTTTCATCAACTGGCCATCAATGGCAATGATGTGCTGCAGGCTGGAATAGGAACAGAGAACGGCAGAATTGTAGGTGAAGCTTTGAATCTGGCATATGAATGGGTATTGGAGAATCCCGCATTGAATCAGAGGGATTGCCTTATTATGAAGTTGAAAGAGCATTATAATTCCTTGCAGGAAACATCTGACTGAGAACCGGATCTTTTGAGCAAAGAAAAAGCCGTTGTGATTTTCTGTAAGTCATTATATACTAAAAACAGACAGCATTTCTCAGGCTAGCAATACAATGAGGAATGCTGAAACAATATAGGAGGGGTAACATGAATCTCGTTCAACAATTCACCAACAGTCTGTGGAATTTCCGTTCATACCGTTCTCTTTCCCGGATGAAGGGAGGTAAAAGCTTTCTCTACATATTCCTGTTGTTCTTACTGATTTATGTGATAGGAAGTACATATACCGGAGCGCAGTTTGGAAACATAATCGGTCATATGCAGACTGCGCTGGCTGAAAATGTACCGGACTTCAAACTTGCAGACGGCAAGTTCTCCTTTGCAGGTGAGATGCCTTATAAAATCTCAGAGGATGGTTTTCTCATGGTGATAGATACAACTGGTCAGACCACCCTGGATGATTTTAAAAATGTGGCAAACGGCGTCCTGATCACTGAGGATGAAGTGAGTGTAGTTAATATGAGCAGAGTAGAGACTACACCGTTTTCCATGATGGAGCCGCTGGAAATCAGCAAAGATCAGATAATTCAATTTCTGCCCGGATTAAAGGTGCTTCTTATCATCGGAATGGCTTTCTGGTTTCTCTTTGCCTTTGCAGGAAAGCTTTTCGGGATCCTGCTGCTGTCCCTTATAGCTATGATAGCCACCTCAATGTTCCAGAAAAGGCTGACCTTTCTGAATCAGTGGAATGTAGCTGTTTATGCCTCCACCCTTCCTATGCTGGTCAAGCTGTTGAATTCCCTGTCAGGCGGACCCCTGAGAGGCTTTATGTTTGTTATTTACTGGGGCCTGGCAATTACCTACGTATTCCTTGGCATATATAACATGTCCGACAAGAATGACGAAAGCGTTCAGGTAATGGAAAACCCGGAGATCAGTCCCCGGGCAGAGTAAGTTTGCTGAAGTCTATATGGCAATAGCCGCCGGGATTCTTCTTTAAATACTTCTGATGATAATCCTCGGCAGGATAAAAGCAGTCCAAAGGACTTACCTCGGTCACAATGGGCTGCTTGTATTTTTTCTGTTCTTCATCCAATGATCCTTGTATGACGGGTAAATCCGAATCATTCAGGTAGTAGATACCGGTTCGATACTGATTTCCCACATCCGGTCCCTGTCGATCCTTTACCGTCGGATCCACTATCAGCCAGTATCGTTTTAGGAGCTCCTCCAAAGACAGAAGAGTTTGATCATACTTGATCAAACAGGCTTCTGCATGTCCTGTATTACCTGCACATACCTGCTCGTATGAAGGGTTGTCCAAATGGCCGTTGGCATACCCCACCATGGTTTCCAATACACCAGGGATGCGGGAGAAGTATTCTTCCACTCCCCAAAAACATCCGCCGGCAAATACAATCTCTTTCATTTTTTCTTTGTTCCTTTCTGTTTCATATCTGTCTATTTTATCTAATGCAATTTTTTAATTAACGCAGCCCTCGGAAGGTTCTGAGCAGTATCACAGCAGACAATGCAAATCCTATCATACCCATGACAGGATAAAACCATGAAACAATATTGGAAAAACCCAGCAGACACAGCAAAAGCCCGATGCCCACAGCAGCTGCGGCAGGCAGGGCTGAAGCAGCACTAAATTTTTCCCCTGCTATGGTATGGATGGAAAACAGATTTCCCACGGCTGTTGTGAATATCTCGGCCCAGATCAGCAATACATAAACCAGTACAAAAAAACTTCCCATTTTACTGACAATCAACATCTGAGGAATTTCTCTGTGAAACACATCGGGTATAAAACACAGCAATGCATAATTGCTCATTGCCAGCAAAAGCCCTAGAATCCCTCCGCCCAGCAGGCTTCCCAGAGACAGGGATTTTACATCACGTATCTCTCCGCCCATGGGAGCCAGCACTCCTATGGATAAAATCAAATTAAAGGATGCATAGGTCACTCCTGTTCTTAAAAGAGCACCAGTTTCCCTGAATGAAATCCTCATACCGGCCAGAGGTTGACAACCCTGCCGCATAACATGAACAAATACCAGTACTGTAAAGGCTGTAAGACAGGGAACGATGATGGTGTTAACCGTCAGTACCCCTTCCACACCCCATAATGTAACCAGTAAGGTAAGAAATGCCGTTACAGATGCACCAACCAGATAAGGAATGCCCCATTGCTCATGAAAAAGAGCTCCGGCTCCGGCAAACATGGCACTGCAGATCAGGGTATAGGTAATCCCCAGATAGATATTAACCAGAGGGGCAGCTCTTCCAAATATATGATCAACTATTACACCATAGGACTTTGCCTGCAGCCTGCCTCCATACATTAGGATATACCCGCCTGCTGTAATAAATAAAATCGTGGCAATAATGATTGCCCAGAATGATGGGTGTCCATACCGGGTAAAAAATTGCAGGATTTCCTGCCCGGTTGCAAAACCCGCCCCCGCCACAGTGCCTACATAGGCCATGGCTATCCGGAATCCGTCTGATAAAAATTTCCTGCTGCCTTTCATCCTCTTCCCCCAAAATCACTTTACTATTAGCAATTTATTAAGGGAAGAGGACAGTTATGATGCAGAACTTGTCTGCAAAATCATCTACTCCCAGAATTCGTCAAACAACTTGCTTATAAAATTGTAATTCTTCATCATGGTGGTATAGGATACCTGCCAGTCAGCTGCAAGCCTGGTCTTCTTAACAGGCAGCTCCTCCTTGGTCCGGTAGAATAACTCCAGTGCAGCAGCCCAGCCTTCCGGTTTCAGGATCCGGGGTGTGCCTGTTGCATCCCATCGGGCTGTAACAAAAGCCCAGGTATCACGGATGTCATTCTCACAGTCATGAAGATAGAAGGTTTTCAGGCGCCGGATTACCATTTCAGGAATCTCTTCCAGCATATAATTATGGAATTTAGCGGCTTTTCCAAATTTGACGCTGACTTCCACAATATTGTCATCCAGGTATGCCAAATAGGGCTCTTTTGCGTTCATTTCCTTAAGCAGTGCGAGGGCTTCCTGAATCTGCTCCTCCTCTTCGGACTTGCGCAGTATGAAAGCACGCAGAAATTGTTCTGCCTTTTCATCCTGAAAGGAAGCCACAACATTCAATATGGCTTTTTTAATCAGAACATCATTCAGATCCAGTCCCCATCGGAGCAGGGATTCCAGTCCGTCTCCATTTTTCCATTTCTTTATCAGATCTGCACTTGACAGCTTGAGCAAATCGTGAATGGTCTTAACCCTGCGGATAATTTCGTCATAGGGCACCTGGAAATGATAGGGCAGTTCTGTAAACTCCCTGTCACCTTCCTGCAAATCCCTGACATAGCGTTTGTAAAAACTGCTGATAGTATTGTTGGGATTGATTTTTTCTACCTTCTCCCAATATCCCAGGGCAACCTTGAACATCTTCAGGTTATAACAGGAAACGGCCATATAATGCAATACCTTGGTGTCATACGGTTTGTAATGCAAAAGCTTCTTCAGTAACCGGTTAACCTGCTCATGCCTGCCCATCTCACACAGGGTAACCGCAATCTTATGCATGTCTTCCGGATCATCAATATTCATCTGCAGTACAGTTTCAATATGATCATTGCTGGCCTCCAGATCACCCTTTTCATACAGAAAAAGCGCAATATTACAGTTGGCATGCACATTTAAGGGATGGTTATCAAGAATTTCCCTGCATGTTTCAATTGCCTTATCCAGCTTACCGATGCAGAAGTAAGCCAGGGCCAGATTATTCCTGGCAAAAATCAGGCCGGGATCGCGCCGGGCTGCCTTTTCCAATTCACGGACAGCCTGCCTGTACTCACCTTTATCAAGAAGATCCTTCCCCCTGCCGGCTATGGCCAGAACCTGTTCTCTGTCAGGATCTGCATCGCTGATGAATTCAAGGTAGAACTCCTGGCTCTGCAAAACGTCCAGCAGGTTCTGTGCCTCCTCGGAATACAATCCATATTCATCCAGCTCCAGGTATTTTTCCAGGGTGTTCTCTGCCTTGGAATACTCCTGAAGACCGAGAAAATTGCAGCCCATAGCAAAATAACAATCGGTGTGTGAAGGATCTTTCTGCAGGATGGAAAAAAGGATCAGGTTGGATTCATGAAAATAACCCATCTCTGCAAAAATTTCTGCCAGTTCCAGAGAGTAATCCAGATTGTCAGGATCCTTTTCCAGAGCTTTCCGATAATAACTTAATGCATTGATGTAATTGTTATTCTCTATATGTTTTTTGGCCTTACGGTAGAAAAAGGAGCCGTCCTGTTCAAAGGGTACTACCTTTCTCAGCCTGCCTGCAAATAATTCCTTAGACATTATGCCCTCCCGGCTTTTTATGGTATATCTGCATTATACCACAAAAGTCAACTGCGGCTCTACCGGATTTCCCGGATTTAAAAATTGCGCAAAACCGGAGTTTACCGATCGTCTACGCCTTTTCCAGCAAAGTCTGCAGCTCTTCCCTTGTAAACTCATATCTGGTATTGCAGTAGTGACAAACCAGCTCGGTTTTTTCCTCTGTTTCAATTATATCCATGAGTTCTTCCCTGCCCAGGCTCAAAACAACCCTTTCCAGTCTTTCACGGTTACAGTCGCATTTAAACTGCATAGGTGTTTTACTAAGTACCTTGGGATCGAAATCCTCCAGCAAGATATGCAGAATTTCCTCCGGAGTATTGCCATCCGCTGCCAACCTGGAGACTGCCGGTACCTGTGCCAGTTTCTGCTCAAGCTTGTCAATGACTTCATCGTCCGCACCTGGAAGGGGTTGTATTATATATCCCCCCGCCGCCCTGACTGACCAGTCCGGGTTAATCAGAACACCTAATGCAACCACTGAAGGCTGCTGCTCGGAAATCATAAAATAATTGGCAAGGTCATCCCCGATTTCCCCGGTTACCAGGTTTGTCTGCCCTACATAGGGCTCCTTCAGCCCCAAATCCTTAATCACGGTCAGCTTACCTTCCGGACCTACCGCCCTGCCTACATCCAGCTTTCCGTCCTCGTTCAGGGGGATATCAACCCTGGGCTGATCCACATAACCCTTCAAGGTACCGTTTGCAGCTGCCACACTTACAATACTGCCCAAGGGACCGGAACCCTTGACAATAACTGACAGTACATCGGTATCGTTTTTCGAATCCATTGCCATCATACCGGCTGCGGTTAAAACTCGCCCCAGGGCAGCTGCAGCAACAGGAGAAAGATCATGAACTCTGACTGCCTCGGCGACCAGATCCGTTGTTACTGCAGCAAAAGCCCGCAGCTTACCGTTGGCTGCAATACCCCTGACCATGTAATCCATAAGAAATACCTCCATTTATTGAAATACCCCGGTGTTAAACACCGGGGTAGTTTTGGCTCAAATTAAGTATATTTAAACCACCTGGACATTGGAAGCCTGCAGACCTTTGTCGCCTTCTACCACGTCAAAGCTGACTTCCTGTCCTTCTGTTAATGTCCTGAAGCCTTCTGCACTGATAGCGGAATAGTGAACAAAAATATCACTGCCGTCTTCCCTTTCAATGAAACCGAAGCCCTTCGTTGCATTAAACCACTTGACTCTGCCTTTTTCCACTTACAACAATCCTCCTAAAAAATAATTCTCGATAAGTGTATCATATCGAAACAGGCCTGTCAATTCGATATTTTCCAACATATCAATATTATTATAAACTGCTTTACTGTTAATCATTCAGGAAAATAAGCGGCCGCTTCTGACAGATACAGGCAGCTAAACCGTGGCTGCATAAAATGCCCGGTGACTTCGTTTGCCCGGAGGATTCAAATCCCTGGCGGAAAAAACGGCAATTTCTGAAAATCCGGATGCCTGAAGCAGTTCCCTTATCTCTTCCTCCGTATAAGCCCGCTGTACATGGGTTTCATCAGATCTCCTGTACATCCGGCCCTGCTTATCGAAGAAGGTAAGGTTCATCTCCAGCAGCCCGCTTTCCCTGTCGAAATAATTAAACCAGATAAAACTGAGTTGTTCATTGTTATCTGCCATGGTACTATTACCCAGAATTGAGGACAGCTTATAATATGTGCTGATATCAAAAACAAGAATTCCTCCCTTATTTAAATATCCTGCTATCCGATTCATGGTTTTTTGTAACCTGTCTTTATCCAATATGTAGTTAAAGCCGTCACACATGCACAAAACAGCATCCACCGGACGATGAAGAGTAAGCTCCGCCATATCCTGGCATACATATGAAATCTTAAGACCTGATTTTCTTGCCTTTTCCCTGGCTACAAAGAGCATGTCTTCTGAAATATCTATGCCTGTTACCTGATAGCCCCGGGAGGCCAGCACATTGGTTACCCCTCCCGTACCGCAGGCCAGATCCACAATGGTTTTAGGCTTTTTCCCATACTTATTGAAGATTCTCTCCACCTGATTAGTCCATTCCTGATAATCAACATTTTTCATCAATGCGTCATAATAATAGGCAAATTCCTGATACATGTTTCATACCCCCTGTAAAAGGAAAAACCTTCATGACGAAGGTTTCCTGTCTTGCTCCTGTAATGCTTTCATCTTTTCCTGCTGCTTCCGGCGGTTAAGCAGACCGCCAATCCTGCCGGTTTCCTTGGCCGTCAGGCTGCTCCATCCATGCTGTCTGACCTTTTCCAGCAGGCCCAGCTCTGCTGCGATTTCCAGCTTCATCGGATCTTCCGGTTTCTCCTGTTTCCTGGGTTTTGCCTTTTTGCTCATACCATCCCTCCTGCTGGGAATAGTATGACACAAAACCCGGCATTTATACCCCTCAGGTCTCTGCCGGATCCTCTGCCGCTTCTGCCTCAGTGCCCTCCGAAATCCGGCTGTTGATGTATTTATCAAATATCCAGTTCACATAGGACAAAACAACAAGAGCCGGGATACTCAGTCCCACTACGAAGAAGGGCAGAGAAGCCAGATACATAAGGGAAAGAATTACCCATGCAGCTGCGAACACAAATACAATGAATGTAAAGGGCAGCTTTACCATTGTAAGGATAAAGGAATTTCGCAGGATGTCCTTTAGTTTCAGCCGGTAGGTAACAAGCATAGGGAACATAAAGATATTCATCATTGCATAGATCAGCATTATCACATACATTAGATATTTTAAATAAACGAACAGGAAATTCCCCGAAATTATATACTGACCATCATAGAATCGGATGTTTACATTGAACAGCATTATGGCAATCCCATTGAGCAGCATTATCACAAGACTCTGCTTCCAGTTTTCCTTCCAGGCATCCTTGAAGTCACTCCATACCCAGGCATGCTCATCTCTTGCCCAATTACGAATGACATATGATGCTGCAGCGGTAGCAGGCCCGGCCAACAGAAGACAGGGTATCAAGAGGATAAAAAAGGTTATATCAAATACAGCCAAACCCTCCTGTGCATTCTCCTGAACAAGCATAATAGCCTGAGCATGCAGCAGAAGAACTGCCGGAATCCAAAAAATAGAATTCAGCAGGTTTAATTGAATCAGCTGCCAGAATCTTACTGAGAGAACAGTGGTGAACAGCTTGAAACGATTGCCCTTCAAATCCTCCTTTTTCAAATCCGGCTTTCTTGGGTCTCCATAGTACATTCGATTGAAAAATCCACCAAACATTTGCGCTCCATCCTTTTCTCCAAATTAGATCAGCAGGGCAGGTATTATTTTCATTGTAACAGGCTTGTTTTCATTATTCAATAAAAACAATGAACTAGATATGCAAAAGAATCTCCTTATATAATTGAATCCCAGTCAGCATGATATCTTCATCGAACTGAAACCTGTCTGAATGCAGGGGCCAGGTATAACCCCTTTCTTCATTCCTGCTGCCCAGATAAAGAAATACACCGGGTATTTGCTGCTGATAATAAGAGAAATCTTCAGCTATCATCATTGGTTTAACCGTTTGCTGCATGGATTGGGGTATAATTGCCTGCAGCTTTTCTGTTAATTCCTCATGATTAACAACAGGCGGATAATAAACCAATTCCTGAAACACCCAGCTGATTGCCTGACTGATTTCCATACCCTTCAATAATTCTGTAATGTGATTTTTTACAGCCATGGAAGCCTTATCATCAAAAGTGCGGAGTATGCCTTCCATACGGGCACTTGCAGCCAATATATTTCTGGCATCTCCTGCCTGCAGCCTGCCTATGGTCACCAATGCCTGCTGAAATGGATCAATTCTTCGTGTCAGTACAGACTGTAACTGCACAATAAAATGTGATGCCGCCACAATGGCGTCAACCCCTTTGTGAGGCATTGCGCCGTGGGCACTGACGCCACGCAGCTCAATCGTGAACTCACTGGTGGAAGCCATCAGAGGACCGGCCTTGAGCCCGATTTTTCCCTGTGGTATTTCAGGCATTATGTGATATCCAAAAATATAATCCACATCCGGGTCATTAAGTGCTCCTTCCTGAATCATGGGCAGGGCTCCTCCGGCTGTTTCCTCAGAGGGCTGGAAGAGCAGAACAACATTATGAGTCAGATCGGATTTGTTTTCCGACAGCCATTGGGCAAATCCCAGCAATATGGCCATATGGCCGTCATGGCCGCACGCATGCATGTATCCCTTCAGCTCGGATGCATATTCCAGACCGGTCTTCTCGGTTACTGCCAGTCCGTCCATATCTGCACGGAAAGCCAGGGTTCTGCCGCCGCCTTTCCCATATATCACAGCCTTCACCCCCGTCCCTGCCATGATGTGAACTTCATCAAACTGCAGAGATTTAAGAAAACTGATGATATAGTCTCTTGCCAGCTCCTCTTTAAAGCCCGTCTGAGGGTAACGATGCAGCCATCTGCGATGATGGATGACATTATCCCGAAGACGCATGATGTTATCATCGATTTGCATAAGGCTCCGTATCCTCCATGTTATATTGACATTTGTCGCTTCTTCCCATCTATTCCATGCAGCAGACTATATCACATCTTTTACTACGATAAAGCAACATGTCATCTGCATAATTATTACTATAATAACCTTTTCCTGCTGCATTTTCAATCCTAACCGTACAAAGCGACTGGTCACAAATCTCCAAATTATGGCCTACAGAGTTCCCAGCACAGAGGTTTGTCCGGCCCGCCCTCTGCGTAAAATACCAGCTGTCCATCATCCAATGTCTCATATGCAGCCGGTTTTGCATTGACAGTCAACTTCCAGGATGAAAACTCCTGTGCAAATTTAAGCCTTACCCGCCAATTTCCTGACCGTAGAGGGGTATAGCTTCCCGAAAATCCGTCAGGCGTTCGTCGCAAACTGGCCAGCGGGCTTTGTCCGAGGTTGCCAGCCATGTTAAACGCAGTCCAACCCTCAGAATTCCCGGCCTTATGCATTTCTTGGCTTGGATATTTGAATAGTTGCTTTACGACCGGATAATTTCTTTCCGGAGCAAAACCTTAAAATCGGCTCTACAACATCCTTGTTCACGTTGACAAAGGAAAACTTTTTCATAATATCTATGTCTCCGATGGAGTCACTGCTTATTTGAGCATTGCTGCACAGAAAACCAAGCAAAACTTTTGGCTTTAACCTATCCATCTCGCCTACTGAGATAAATAGTCTGGTATACTGGTTGGAATGACTAATATCATTTTTGGAATAGTCATAGGATATTTCCTTGCCGTATGCAATGTTCATTAGGGCAGCAGAAATATCCAGCAAACTATAGTCATCATCCAGTTGGGATACCAGGGGGATAAATTTCTTGTAATCATCATTTTCCAAGGATTCCTTTACACGATTGACAATACTATCATATTTTGAATGAAAAATATCTTCTACGGTGGGAATCTCTTTTCTTTTTATTTTAGATTTAGTAGACTTCTCTATTTGCTTTAACAAGGGGTATTCTTTGGAGGTCACCAGAGTGTAAGCTATACCCTCTTTATTCGCACGGCCGGTTCGGCCTATCCTATGAACATATGATTCTGTATCCTGGGGCAGTTCATAGTTGATGACATGTGAAACATCATCAACATCGATTCCCCTGGCCGCTACATCGGTTGCTATCAGAAACTCTACACTGCCATCTCTAAACCTTTTCAGAGTTTGTAGTCTTTGGTTTTGGTTCATATCACCATGCATGCCTTCTACATTATATCCTCTGGCTTGCAGAGCCTGCGCCAATTCATCTACTCCACGCTTTGTTCTGCAAAAGATGATGGAACTGGCAGGTTCGTCTACATCCAGAATTCTACATAGGGATTCAAACCTGTCCCTGTGCTTGATTTCAAAATAATACTGACTTACGGTGGGCACCGTCATAACATTTGTAACGACAGAGATATGCTTGGCATCAGGCTTCATATACCTTTTGGCCAGTTTTTTTATTGGGGCAGGCATAGTGGCAGAAAAGAACATGGTTTGCCTTTCTTTGTTGGAGGCTTTAATTATAGCCTCAATATCACCAATGAAGCCCATGTCCAGCATCTCGTCGCCCTCATCCAGTATGAGAAAGTTGATGTATTTAAGAACAATAACTTTTCTTCTAATCAAATCAAGGACTCTGCCCGGGGTTCCCACAATTATATCAACTCCCCTTTTTATTGCTCTTATCTGCCTTTCTATAGGCTGACCACCATATACCGGTAGCAGTCTGGCGTTTGTATACTTGGCAATTCGAACCAGTTCATCATTTACCTGCACTGCTAATTCCCGGGTAGGTGTCAGTATCAGGCTGTTTATTTCTCCTGTTCTGCTCATATTGTTTAAAATAGGCGCTCCAAAAGCAAGGGTCTTGCCTGTTCCCGTCTGTGCCTGACCTATGGCATCATATCCCTGGAGCAATACGGGTATCACTTCGGCTTGAATCCTTGAGGGCTCTTCAAAGCCCATATCATCTATTGCTTTCAGTATGTTCTCATTTAAGTCCAAATCACTAAACCTAACTGCATCCATTATTATCCTTCCTTTTATTGATTCTATTTTATTTGGGTATCTCATTGGTATTGTTGGTCTTTTGATATCTTTCCCATTTAGGAATACACACTTATTTTCCCCAAAACTCAAATGATAAACAAGAAAGCGGAACTTATTCAGTAATGGAATCAAAGTCTTTCCTACAATCAACATAGACCTTATAGGTATAATACCTGCTGGGGATGCAAAAAACAATCACTAAACGATGCTCAAGAGATTTTTCATTGATTGACAATTCTGTTCCTGGATGGTATTATGGAAAAAAATATGGATTAGGTAGTTTAGAGGCGCGGCTTTTATCAGTATTTCACCGGAGAATGAAGGGGTTCCATGAAGGTGAAGGAAAGGAAAAGCCGCCGAAGGGAACTGCGGCCCTCCCGCTGTTTTCTGGTCTTTGGGTGAATAACTCACTGACTGTCATCAAATATTTGATGGAGTGCTAACTGCTTTCGTTGACAGCATAATTATGAAAGACATGCTTTTTTGAGAAACGGAGGCGGCTGGTATAAACAGCCGCCTTTTATTTTCAGGCAGTTAATAATACTTTCAGCCGCCGGCTGCATATCCTAATCTATGGGAGTTAAATACAAAAATACAGAAACAGGAGGAAATGTATTGAAAAAGTACAATATTGCCATTGTAGGAGCTACCGGAATGGTAGGCCAGAAATTTCTGCAGGTGCTGGAGGAAAGACAGCTGCCGGCGGAAAACTATATTTTGTTTGCTTCCGCACGCTCCGCCGGAAAAAAGGTTACCTTCATGAACAGGGAATATACAGTGGAAGAGCTTAATGAAAGCTGTTTTGACGGTAGGGATATTCATATTGCTTTGTTCTCAGCAGGAGGCGAAGTCAGCCGGAAGTATGCTCCCATTGCTGCTGCCAGAGGAATTGTAGTAATTGATAACAGCAGTGCCTGGAGAATGAATCCTGATGTTCCTTTGATAGTGCCGGAAGTCAATCCCCAGGATATTGAAAAGCACAAGGGAATTATCTCCAATCCCAATTGCTCCACCATTCAGGCGGTGGTAGCCCTGAAACCTCTGTATGATCGCTATGGGATTAAAAGAATTGTATATTCCACTTACCAGGCAGTATCCGGTGCGGGAATGAGGGGATACTCGGATCTGGAAAGAGGCATACAGGGGCAAGCTCCGGAGAAATTCCCCTATCCCATATTCGGCAACTGCCTGCCTCATATTGATGATTTTTTGGAAAACGGATACACCAAAGAAGAAGTTAAAATGATCGATGAAACTAAAAAGATCCTGGGAGATCCGACATTGAGAATTACAGCTACAACAGTCCGGGTGCCGGTTTTCCATGGGCACAGTGAATCCATTAATGTGGAGCTGAAGGAAGACTTTGATCTGGCTGAACTGAAAAGGGTATTGGCGGAAGCACCGGGAATAGCATTGGTGGATGATCCTGCCGGCAACCGTTATCCCATGCCCATTGAAGCTCAGGACAAGGACGAGGTCTTTGTAGGCAGGATTAGGCGTGATGAAAGCGTAGACAGCGGTGTAAACCTTTGGGTGGTGGCGGATAATATCAGAAAAGGCGCAGCCACCAATACAGTGCAGATCGCTGAGCTTTTGATTTCCAATTGGGAGAATGATAAGTAGAAAGGTAGGTGACAGTCTTATGAGTCTTTTTACCGGTTCCTGTGTTGCCTTGGTAACCCCTTTTACAGAAAGGGGAGTAAACTTTGATGCCTTTGATAAATCCATTGACTTTCAGATAGAGCAGGGCACTGATGCTCTGCTGGCCTGCGGTACAACAGGAGAACCTTCAACAATGACACAGCAGGAAAAAAGAGATGTAATCCGGTTCACCGTGGAAAAATCAGGCGGCAGACTGCCGGTTATTGCCGGAATCGGAGGAAACAATACCGCAGAGGTGGTGCGGGCTGCAATTGAAGCGGAAGAGCTGGGGGCAGACGGTCTGCTGGCCGTGAATCCCTATTACAACAAAGGTAATGTGAAAGGTATACTGGCGCATTTTCGTGCAATCTCCGAAGCGGTAAGCTTACCCATTATTGTTTACAACGTGCCCAGCCGAACCAATGTTAATATTACACCCAAAATACTGCGGGAGTTGGCAAAACTGAAAAACGTCCGTGCTGTCAAGGAAGCCAGCGGGAACATTGCACAGGTATTGGAGATATTCAGAACCTGCGGAGATGTTCTGGATATTTACTCCGGTAATGACGATATGGTTGTACCTCTGCTTGCATCGGGCGGAAAAGGGGTTATTTCTGTCGTGGCCAATGTTGCCCCTGCCGACACCCATCTTATGGTGGAAGAGTTCCTTAAAGGAAACATACAGAGGAGCCTGGAACTTCAACTAAAACTGCTTCCTCTGATCGATGCTCTCTTCTGCGAGGTTAATCCCATACCGGTTAAAACCGCCATGAATCTTATGGGCTTTAATATGGGACCCTTGCGTCTCCCTCTGGCAGATATGGAAGACACCAATCTTGCCTTGCTGAAGAAGGCTATGAAGGAGTATGGATTAATAGCGTAAAAAATAAGGTCTCCCTTTTCAAAAAATTAATAAGATTGGAGTGTAATCCACTGATGATAAAACTTATTCTGCATGGCTGCAACGGGAAAATGGGCCAGGCTGTGGTATCTGCCCTTGCAGAGCAGGAGGAGATTGAAATAGCGGCAGGTGTGGATCGATATCCCGAGTCAAGGGTAAATTCTTTTCCGGTATATGATCAGCTTACCCTGATTCAGGAGGAAGCGGATGTGATTTTAGACTTTTCGGTTCCAGACGCCCTGCCTCCGCTTCTGGAATACGCTGAAAAAACCTCTCTTCCGCTGGTGATAGCCACCACCGGACTGTCGCCAGAAGACCTGAATATGATAGAG
>FZPS01000198.1_pt80 | contig 19200 bp, 20 predicted proteins | sample 1817821 | NCBI WGS metagenome assembly FZPS01 (sample SAMEA104158645, study PRJEB21678) | metagenome | place: Germany | collected 2015-04-21
AAATAAAGCTGCTTTACAGCACCGGCGAAGCGGCGCTGACTGGATGGACGGCAGGAGCAGCATGGTGGCTTGTTTCGAGTGTGTTGAGCATACTTAACAACAGAATAGTCTTTTTGCATAAACCTCACGTTCAAATCAAACCTGTCTTTGGGCCACGCCTGTTTGATTTCTACCTGCACTGTATATTTCGAATTCGACTAGGTCACATTATTGTTAGGAGCATTAAACAGCATTTGAAGCTGGGGAAAGGAGGCTAATGGCTTGGAAGACAGTCATCCTATCGAAGGTTTGATGGAAACAGCAATGGAAAGCCTCAAAGCAATGGTTGATGTTAATACGATTTTAGGGGATCCCGTTGAGACACCAGATGGTAATGTTATCGTACCTGTCAGCAGGGTTAGTTTTGGTTTTGCAGCGGGCGGCACAGAATTTCAAGGTCAAAACGACAGCTCTTCAGGAGAACTCCCCTTTGGTGGAGGCAGCGGCGGTGGAATCTCACTTAATCCAGTGGCATTTTTGGTAGTAGGTAATGATCAGGTTAGACTACTGCCGGTGGACAACACTGCGATCTACGATCGCTTAGTAGATATGATTCCAAAGCTAATGGAACAGATTCGCGGCATAAAAGGCGGGCAGAATCAAGATCACAGCAAGCAGAATATGTTTGAAATCTAATGAGGGGCTTTCCCCTCTTTTTTTCTTGTAAAAACCAATGTGCTCAGGTAAGATGATAATAATGAGGAGCAGTGATGACATGAAAGAAAGATTGCAGAAAGTTTTAGCTCAAGCCGGTGTTGCATCACGCCGTGCCAGTGAAAAATTGATTATCGCTGGACGTGTGACAGTAAACGGCAGGATAGTAACTGAGTTAGGTACAAAAGTGGATTTGAACCAGGATACTGTGAAGGTAGATGGGAAACCAATTGAAGTTAAAGAACGTTTTGTTTACTACATCCTACATAAACCCCGCGGTTATTTGACTACTGTGGAAGATGACCGAGGCAGAAAGACAGTGATGCAGCTCCTGGAACCTGTTAAAGAAAGAATATACCCTGTTGGCAGATTGGACTACGATTCAGAGGGCCTGCTGCTTCTGACAAATGACGGACAACTGGCTCATCGCCTGATGCATCCAAGGTATCAAGTGCGCAAATTTTACCTGGTGGAGGTTACCGGGGAAGTTTCGCAAGCAGCATTAGAAACGCTACGTTCTGGTGTACAACTTGATGATGGAATTACCAGTTCCGCATATGTTGAACTTCTAGCTAATAGTCCGCAAAAATCGCTGTTAAAGATCGGGATCCATGAAGGCAGAAACCGTCAAATTCGCCGCATGTGCCAAGCTGTTGGTCTGCCGGTTCGCCGTCTAATTCGAACTCAGTTTGGTCCGATTAAGCTTGGCAAGCTGTCCCCAGGGAAATTTCGCCAGCTGACTTCCCAGGAAGTTGGCAAACTGAAACAGGCGGTGAAACATCGTGGCAAATAGAGTAATAGTCGTGGGAGCAGGAGCTGCAGGACTAATGGCAGCAGGTACTGCAGCACTACAAGGTGCAGAGGTTTTAGTAATCGAAAAAAACGCAATTCCAGCGAAAAAAATCAGGATATCAGGTAAAGGACGCTGCAATATTACTAACGCGCGACCGATAGCAGAATTTATCCCTAATTATCCGGGAAACGGTAAGTTTCTCTACAGTGCGCTCAATCGATTTACGAACCAGGATCTAATCAACCTTTTAGCAGAATATGGATTGGAAACTAAGGTTGAACGGGGACAGCGAGTTTTTCCTGTTTCAGATGATGCAAACCAGGTAGCAGATACTTTAACTAGCTTTGCGCGAACTGCCGGTGCTGAATTTAAATTCAATACCGAAGTGCAGCGGATAACGGTGTCAAATCAAAAGGTTCAGGGTGTGGTCACCAGTGCTGGATTTTATGCTGCCGATCGAGTGATTATTGCCACCGGTGGATCCAGCTATCCTCGGACTGGATCTACAGGTGATGGCTATACATTTGCTAAGGAATTGGGGCATACCGTTGTTCCGCTATTTCCGGCTTTAGTGGCACTTAGGACACAGGAAACTTGGGTTCAGCAGGTTTCCGGGTTGAGCTTAAAAAATGTTACCGCGGCTATTTGCTGCGACAGTGAAAGGCACAGCGAATTTGGGGAGATGCAGTTTGCCCATTTTGGCGTGACTGGACCGATCATCTTGACCTTAAGTCGTCAAGCTGCTGTTTGGCTGAGGGAGGGTAGAAAAGTTACCCTGAGTATAGACTTAAAACCGGCATTGTCTGAGTCAGAATTGGACAAGCGGCTGCAGAGCGATTTCCGCAAGTACCAGCGGAAACAATTTAAAAACAGTCTTAATGATCTGCTGCCGAAAAGTCTGATCCCAGTGATAATAGAACTGTCACAAATTCCCCCCGACAAGCAGGTACATCAAATTACGAGAACAGAAAGATTCGCTCTGATCAGGCTGTTAAAGCAGTTAACGTTAACCATTGCTAATACACTTCCATTATCATCAGCAATTGTTACCGCCGGCGGAGTGTCCACTGCTGAGATTAATCCGAAGACTATGGAATCAAAGTTGATTAAAGGATTGTATTTCGCTGGCGAAGTAATTGATATTGATGGAGTTACGGGAGGATTCAATCTGCAGGCAGCCTTTTCTACCGGAAATGCAGCAGGATTTCATGCCGGTCAAGGTTAATTGTTATATGAAAAGGGAGGGGTAACCGAAATTGGTACGGGCTGTACGAGGAGCAATTACAGTAGACAAAAATGACGCAGGGGAAATAATTGAGGCTACTAAGCTTCTGCTTAATGAAATCATGAGTCAGAATAACTTAACAGAAGAGGAACTAATCAGTATGATTTTCACAGTGACCCCAGATCTCGATCAAGCTTTTCCTGCTGTGGCAGCCAGAGAGTGTGGGTATACCCAGACTCCCCTAATGTGTTCAGTTGAAATTCCTGTGCCGGGGAGTTTGCCGCGGTGCATTCGGGTTATGATTCACTGCCATACTGATTTAGCTAAAGCCGAAATCCGCCACATCTATCTGCGGGAGGCTGTAAGATTAAGACCTGATTTGGTAAAGGGTGGAGAGTAATGGTAATTAGATATCGTAAAGAGTTGGATCTGATCGAACCGTATATTCCTGGAAAACATCTGGATGAAGTAAAGCGGGAGTATGGTTTATCAGATATCATTAAATTAGCTTCAAATGAAAATCCCCTTGGGATGAGCAGTCTAGCTCGTGAAGCAATTATTGCCAATCTGGAAAATGTGCATTTATATCCCGATGGAAATGCTACTGCTCTGAGGAGCAAGTTGGCTGAACATTTATCGGTATCAACTGAGCAGATAATTGTAGGTAATGGCTCGGACGAGATTATTAAAATGATTGCTGAAGCATATTTGGAACCTGGGGATGAAGTGATTATCTCAGAGCCGACTTTTTCACAATACCGGTTTGCAGCAACTTTGATGGGTGCGGAAATTATTTCTGTACCGCTGAACAATTACTGCTATAATTTAAAAGCGATCGCAGAAAAGGTTTCTGAGCAGACTAAGCTTATTTTCGTCTGTAATCCGAACAATCCTACAGGCACGATTGTCCCTCAAAATGAATTAGAGCAGTTTCTGCAAGTAATTCCAAAAACAGTTTTAGTGGTGGTTGATGAAGCCTATTACGAGTATGTTCAAACCGATACATATCCTCAAACAGTCAGCTTACTCAAGGATTATCCAAACTTGCTCATTACCAGGACCTTTTCGAAAATATATGGTCTGGCTGCTCTCCGTGTTGGCTATGGAATTGCTGATCCAGCAATCATCAGCACATTGGCCAAAGCGAAAGAACCTTTTAATGTCAACACGTTGGCCCAGGCTGCAGCGCTGGCAAGCTTAAACGATCCTCAACATGTGCAGAAAAGCATTGAGCTAAACGAGCAGGGGAAGCGGTACTTGTATGAGCAGTTTGAGCTTTTAGGGCTGGATTATGTACCAACTGAAACAAACTTCATATTAGCGGATCTGAATGCCGATGCAGATCATATATTTAAACAGCTGTTAGCTAAGGGTGTGATTATTCGTTCTGCAGCTCCCTTTGGGCTGCCCAGTTTCATCCGCATCACAATCGGGACGATGGAACAGAACCGCAGGTTTATTGGTGCATTGAGGGAGGTTCTTCCATGCAGATAGCGATCGATGGACCTGCAGGAGCTGGTAAAAGCACTGTGGCTAAGATGGTAGCAGATAAGTTAGGATATCTGTATATCGATACTGGTGCGATGTACCGCGCCTTAACCTATTTTGTGCTGCAGGAAGGCCTAGATCCCCACTCGGAAGAACAAGTCTATCAGCTCTTGCAAAAGATGGATCTGCGTTTGATACCGTCAACCGATACAGGGGTTTCCTGCCGCGTTTTTATTGGCGAGCAGGAAATTACAGAAGAGATCCGCAAGCCGACTGTTTCCCAGTATGTGTCCATAGTTGCTAGTCATTCTTCGGTGCGAACGGCAATGGTAGAGCTGCAGAGGCGAATGGCGGCTTTAAATGATGTAGTGATGGACGGACGGGACATCGGAACAACAGTTCTTCCTAACGCCGATTTGAAAATCTTTTTATCGGCATCGGTTGAGGAGAGAGCGAAACGAAGGTATCAAGAACTGCTCAGCAAAGGCGTTGTTCTTGATTTTGATCAGCTGATTGCTGAAATCAAGCAAAGAGATCTGGCGGATTCCACTCGAGCGGTGTCACCACTGCGCAAAGCTGAAGATGCTGTAGAAATTGATACAACCGAGTTAACAGTGGCACAAGTTGTGGAGCAAGTTTTAAAGTTAGCAGTGCGGAGGGAAAACAGTGTATAGTTTTTTGCGGTTAATTGCGGTTTTATTGGTAAAATCTTGGTTCAGCTTCTCCGTCATAGGAAAAGAAAATATTCCGGACAAGGCAGGAGTTATCGTTGCCAATCACGTCAGCATGCTTGATCCGATTGTACTAGGTGTAGCAGTATCACGACCGGTTCATTTTATGGCTAAGGCGGAACTGTTTAAAAATCGGCTTTTGAATTGGTTTTTTCGTAAACTCCACGCTTTTCCCGTTCGCCGTGGTGGTGCAGATCGAAGCGCAATCCGCACAGCTTTAGAAGTGTTATACAGCGGTGAGCTTCTGGGAATTTTTCCGGAAGGAACTAGGAACAAAGGCGAAGATCTGCTTCCTCTCCACAGCGGAGCAGCCCTGCTGGCAACCAGAGCTCAAGCTCCAATTGTGCCGGTTCTGATTAGGGGAACCCAAAAATTCCGCTTTCGCCAGAAAATTGATGTAATCATTGGTCAACCGATTCCGCCAAAAGAAGGTAAACGAGCAACTAAAGAAGAACTAGCAGAAATAAATAAAGTGATTTTAGAGCAATTTAATCATCTCAATAGGCAGGATTTTAATGCTTAATCGAGAATTGAAACAGAGAAATGATTTATGATGGAAAATTTTTTCGCAAAAGATGACATACTATAGGGGAGCAGAAAATAATCTTGTGTTTTTACCTATACTGCTTTTCATAAACAATAGGGTACATATTGTGAGAAACAGTGATAGGTATGAAATAAATAAAGGTAGTGGAAGGTGTCCTGAGGTTAGGGCAGTAAAATGCGCTATTGTATTTCGGTATAGTGCGGCAGCCTTGTCTCTGGACTGGTAATCGAGGGGGTTATTGAGAGAATGAGTGAATTTACAGAGGAAAAAGTTGTAGTTAATGGTCCAGCAGACCAAAACGAGACGATTCAGGAAGTTGAGGTACCTGAAACTGGAGTTGAAACTAACGCTGAGGCAGATGCTCCAAGTGAAGTATCCCATGAGGAAGTAATGCAAGAGTATTCTGATATGCCTACACCTGTACCGAATACAGTAGTTACTGGCAAAGTTGTTCAAATCGGTACTGATGAGGTGCTAGTAGATATAGGTTATAAATCTGAAGGTAGAATCCCATTGAACGAAATGGGCTTAAAACCAAACCAAGAACCAAAGGATGCTTTTACTTTAGAACAAGAAGTAGATGTCTGGGTTCTAAAGGTTGACGATGCTGAAGGCAATGTTGTTTTATCCAAACGCAGAGCGGATGCACAAAAAGCATGGGCTCAATTAGAACAGCTCCATGCTGAAGGCAAACCAATTACTGCAGAGGTAACCCAAGTAGTCAAAGGTGGGTTATTGGTAGATCTGGGTGTTCGCGGATTTATTCCTGCCAGTCATATTTCCCGCAATTATGTTGATGATCTTGAAAAATATGTTGGTCAAACCCTTGAGTTTAAGATCATCGAGCTTGATCGGCAGAAGAATAATGTTGTTTTATCCCGCAAAGAACTGCTCGAAGAGGAGTACCAAAAAGCCAAGGAAGAAATTTTCAATACCTTAGAGGAAAACGCCATCGTTGATGGTGTTGTAAGACGGATTACTGATTTTGGTGCCTTTGTTGATATCGGTGGCGGAGTAGAAGGTCTGCTCCATGTATCTGAAATGGCCCACAGCCGCGTGAAACATCCATCAGATGTGGTATCCGAGGGTGACAAAATCAAAGTCATGGTTCTAGGTATTGATAAGGAATTAGAGCGTATTTCCCTTGGTTTAAAGCAAACCCTGCCTGATCCATGGGATACAATTGAGGAAAGATATCAGGTTGGTGACAAAGTTAAGGGTGTTGTTACCCGCACAGTTGACTTTGGTGCATTTGTTAAACTGGAAGATGGCGTTGAAGGTCTGATTCACATTTCTCAACTTTCTCACCGTCATGTCGCTAAGACTGAGGATGTAGTTAGTGCTGGTGACGAAGTTGAAGCAAAGATTATTAGTCTCGATCCAGAAGCAAAACGGATTGGCTTAAGCATCCGCGAACTTGAACCTAAACCAGAAGTGAAAAAAGAGGTTAAAAAACCTGAAAAAGTCGAAGAAAAACCTGAGGATGAAGAACTAACTACTACCCTTGGGGATATGTTCGGCGATTTGTTTAAAAATCAATAAAGCTGAAAAAATAAAGGGACCTTGTTGTACAACAAGGTCCCTTTTTATGTGCGTTTTTTTCAGCTGCAGATCCCACTTACATATTGGCAGAGATGCAAGGGAAGAATAGCCTTAGATTGGAACAACAGGAGGGATACTATGCCAGCTGGAATGATTTTACTCTTAGGAGCTGCTGCGCTGGTTTATTTTGGCGCAGCTCAGCGAATTCTCGATCGAATGCGATTAACTGATAGCCAGGCACTTTTGTTTATTGGGGTTATGATTGGAGGCAGTTTTATCAATATCCCGCTTTTCCGAGGTGATACGGAAGTCAGTGTCAATGTTGGAGGTGCACTGGTGCCTTTAGCTTTATGTATTTACCTGCTGACCCGGGCTGATACGACCAGAGAGTGGGTTCGGGCTCTTGTGGCAGCGGTAATTACAGCGGGAGTGGTATTAGGAGTGGCTCAGTTGACCGATTTCGATCCAACTGGTCCAACGATAATTGATCCCATGTGGCTGTTCAGCATTATCGCAGGAGTAGTGGGATATCTGGCAGGTCGGTCACGCCGGTCTGCGTTTATCGCTGGAACTTTAGGGATTATTTTAACCGATGTAATTCATGCAATCCGTTCGTACGCGGCAGGGCTGCCTACAACTACCGCGATCGGTGGTGCTGGCATATTTGACACTATCGTTATTGCCGGCTTTATTGCTGTCGCTCTGGCGGAGCTGGTAGGTGAGACTCGTGAGCGTCTGCAGGGCGGACCTGAAGCACAGGAAGGCCAGGAAGCATTGTACAACGAGGAGTTTGTTGAAAACCAGCAGCCTGGCAGTAAGATTATGGTTAAAAATGTTAGTAAGCTTGAAGGAGAAGACACAGGGCCAGCAGAGCCGCAGCTTTCTGAGGCTGAACGGGATCTTTATCTTCAAGGAATCCATACAAAGAGCACAGAAGAAGGGAACCCTGATAGCGATGGTAATGGAAAGGAGGGACAGGATTGAAGCGCATTGTTCAGCTCCTGATCGTAGTTATTGTTTTAGTTGGAATTCAGTCAGTTAGTCACGCTTCTTGGTTGGAATCCAGCCTCTATGAACGGGATGATGGCGGATACTTTACCCTTGAAGATGAGACGGGTAGGGTAATTACATATACTGCTAGGATTCTCGATATTGGTGATTCATACATTGCTGCTGATAACCAGAGATATGAAGTAGTAGATATTCAAGGCGATACCATTAAGGTAGAGGCTAGGGAAAAAATCACTTTACCCGATCTGAGTCAGCTTACTGCCGCAGCGAAGCCAAGTATTTGGGAGAGACTTTTTGGTGCAGCTGGAACAACGCAGAAGAATGATGATGAAGGCAGAGAATGGAATACAATTGGTATTTACCATACCCATAACGCTGAATCGTATGTACCTACTAGCGGGGTGGATTCAGAAACTGAGGGTGATATAATGCAGGTCGGGAAAGCGTTGGCTGATGCCCTCAATAAATTAGGGTACAATGCTGTATGGTCCGATAACAGCCATTTGCCCCATGACGGGGAAGCATATACCCGGTCGCGCCGTACTGCTATCGAGTTGATGAAACACAAACCGGGTACATTAATTGACGTCCATCGGGATGCTACTCCCCCGGAAGTTTATGAAACAGAGATTGATGGTCAGCCAACAACTAAAGTACGGATTGTGGTTGGCAGACAGAATGAAAATCGAGATATGACTTTAGAGTATGCTAAGCGGATTAAAGCGGTTGCTGATGAAAAATATCCGGGAATTATCGAAGGAATTTTTGATGCTCGAGGTAACTACAACCAAGACCTAGGTCCCAGGATGATTCTCCTGGAGTTTGGCGCTCACACCAATCCTTTGGAACTGGCTGAGCAGGCTGCCCAGTTTTTTGCAGAAATAATTCCTGCAGCTGCTGGATTATCCAGCGAGCAAGCGGCGGAACAGGAAGCTAAGCAGACAAGTCCTACAGCCCTCCGCAGCATTCTGTGGATTTTGGGAATTGCCGCTCTGGTAGTAGTTGGGTATCTGGTGATTAATAAAGAGGGTCTAGGTTCGATCACATCGTTTTTCCGGAGAGAATTTGCCGGCGAACAACCAAGTGATGATCAAGAAGACGAATAGAAAAATAGGTGGTTGTAATGAAATACTTATTTACAATTGGGCTGGCAGCACTATCGGGTTTGTCAGCCCGGTTATATATGCTGAGACGGGACTACCGCCAGTATCCGAGCTATCCTCAGGGTTGGGCAGTGCACTTGTTTATTGGGTTTATAGGTGCGCTGCTCGGGGCAGTATTGGTTCCGTCGCTGGTTGAGGCTGAATTTGCTGCAGTATCGTTTCTTTTGATGGCAGCATCCCAGTTTCGTGAGGTTCGGAATATTGAGCGCAGTACGCTGGAAAAACTGGAATCTAATGAACTGGTAGCCAGGGGAACCGCTTATATTGAAGGCATAGCTCGAGTTTTTGAAGCTCGCAACTATTTGGCGATTTGGACCGCATTTATTGTAGCGGTAACAGCGGAGTTGACTGCTTTTCTTTCAATATGGGTGCGGCTGGCAGCATCAATTGCTGCAGGAATGGCTGCAGCAGGAACGCTTAATTATCTGATGCGGGGACCGTCAATTAAGGATATAGCTGACGTTCAATTAACCAATATTGAGTTTGACGGGCCTATCCTCGTGGTTGGCGGAGTCAGTGTGATGAACGTCGGATTAAGCAGTGCCAGGGAGCGGTATCGCACACAAGCAGTCGCTGCTGAAATCATCCCAAAGGATGTAGATGCTAAAGCTACGCTGGCCAATATCGGTCAGATGCAGGCAATAGCCCACGACGCTTCTGCAATGGTGGGCGTGTTTATGGACGTAGGTGAGCAGGAATTCACACCACTGGTTCGCCGGGATCCAGATTCAGGGAAGCTGGTGGTGGTGATGATTCCGTCGGAGGATAATGAGGATGCATTTTTAGAAGCAATTTCTAATGTTCCAGTTCTTGAAAGTGCAATTCGTAAACCACTTCGCTCAGTAGCCGGCAGGATGATGGATAGGAGATGATTTTGGTGGAGATTACACCAACAAATCAAATTTTAGCAGTAATTACCACAAACAGAGACCGAGTTGGCGGATCTGCTCCAATTTTTTATGCTGATAGTCACGAAGAGTTAGAGCAGATCTCAATCTATTTAGCACGGATTTTTATGGCTGCCATCCATGATTTAGGCAATGGTGTTTATATTATTGTAAAGCATTAACGTGATGGGGTGAAATACTCGGTGGAAATCATCTACTGCTGTTATGGGGGAACACATTCCTCACCTATTGCTGCTGCGATCCATATTGGTCAGTTAAATCCAGAGCAGATACCGACAGCTGCTGATATTATGAATATTGAGTTGTATGATCGGGTCGATTCAGCTGATCGCGGCATTGTAAAATTTGTGGGTGAAGATGAATGCGGAAACCGGATTTATGTGTGCGGCAGGGGCAGTGAAAAACAAGGAATTGAACAGGCGATCAAAAGCGGTATATTGCTTGCAGGGGGTAGTATCGACCAATTGGTTTTTGTCGACACGCTTCCTGCTGTTAATATCTTAATGAGGATTGGCGGATTTATTTCACGAAAATTAAAATGGGTGTGGCTTGGCAGACCATTGGTAATTAAAGGAACGCAGCTGGCTTTTTTTAATCTAGCAGCAATTGTTGCCTCCACGAAAGCCAAGTACCATATTAACTGCGGACAAGAAAACTCCTCTTCAGAAAAGAGGAAAACCCATTAAACATAGAGAAATATTAACGCCGGGAAAGATATGGTAGAAAGTGTAAGGGAATGAGATTGATATGGCTAAACCAATTGTTGCAATCGTAGGACGCCCCAATGTGGGTAAAAGCACATTGTTTAATCGTATTGCCCGAGAGCGAATAGCTATCGTTGATGACCAGCCTGGAGTTACTCGGGATCGGATTTATTGTGAAGTAGAATGGCTGAATAAACGGTTCTTTTTGGTTGACACAGGTGGAATTGATACAGAAGAAGATATTATTACCAAGCAGGTTAGAGAGCAAGCTGAGATTGCTATCCAGGAAGCCGATGTAATAATATTTGTGGTTGACGGACGCGATGGCTTAACCGGTGCGGATGAGGATGTAGCCCAGCTTCTGCGCAGAACGAACAAGGAAGTTATTCTTTGTGTTAATAAAGTTGAAGAATTTTCTGCTACTTTAGCGATGACTGCGGAATTTTGGTCGCTAGGTCTTGGTGACCCAATCGCGATTTCAGCTGAGCATGGTCGGGGAGTTGGCGACCTTTTGGATTTAGTGGTCGCTAGATTTCCCGATGATGCTGACCTTGCGGAAAGTGATGCTTTAAAAATTGCTGTTGTCGGACGTCCCAATGTAGGCAAGTCTACTCTTATTAATCAGTTTGTAGGTGAACAGAGAGTAATTGTATCTGACATTCCAGGAACAACCCGGGATGCGATTGACACCTATTTTACATATGAAGGACAAGAATTCGTATTGATCGATACAGCAGGTCTTAGGCGCAAGAAGAATGTAGAGGCCGGAGTGGAACGCTACAGTGTACTGAGGACCCTTCGGGCGGTCGACCGAGCTGATATTGTTTTCTTGGTGCTTGATGCTCAGGAAGGGGTTACGGAGCAGGATACGAAAATTGCAGGTTATATCCATGAAAATGGTAAAGGCTGTGCGATTATTGTTAACAAGTGGGACTTGATTGAGAAAGACACTAATACTATGCGAGATTATGAACAAGAAATTTATTCCAGTCTGCAGTTTTTAGATTACGCTCCAATTGAATTTATCTCCGCACTAACAGGCAGGCGGGTTAATCGCCTGATTAATTTAGCAATTAGAATAGCAGAAAATCGGAACCTGCGGATATCTACTGGCAGACTAAACGAGATCATCCAGGATGCTGTGGCAATGCATCAACCTCCTTCAGATAAAGGTGTAAGGTTAAAGATTTTCTACGCAACACAAGCTCAGGTTAATCCACCCGTATTTTTGCTCTATGTCAATCATAGGGAATTAATGCACTTTTCATATCTACGCTATTTAGAAAATCGTCTGCGGGAAGAATACGGTTTCCACGGCACACCGATTATACTAAGTGTGAAGGAGAGGAATCGATGATTGGTGGATTTTTTCAAAGTTTAGGATTAATGCTCTTTGCGTATTTACTTGGTTCTCTGCCTTTTGGACTTTGGATATCCCGTTTATGGGCAGGCATCAATATTCGAGAGTACGGCAGCGGCAATATTGGAGTTTCCAACGTGCTGCGGACTGTGGGAAAAGTGCCCGCATTGGTAGTGCTTATTTTAGATGCTGGCAAGGGACTGCTGCCAGTGTTATTGGCAAAGCAGTTGGTTGCAAACGAAACTATGTGGCTGGTTGTAGGCATCTGCGCGATTATCGGTCACAGTTTATCAATTTTCATTAGGTTTCAAGGCGGACGTGGTGTAGCTACTGCTGCAGGTGTTTTGTTAGGTCTATCGTGGCAAATTGTGCTGGTGCTGCTGCTCGTGTGGGTTTCAACACTTATGATCAGCCGTTTTATTTCGCTGTCATCTATCTTAGCCGCTATTGCCTTACCAATCAGTCTGGTTATTTTCCGCTATCCGCCAAGCTATTGGATATTGGGAGCTGGCTTAGCATTGTTTGTGATCTGGCGCCATCGCCCTAACATCCAGCGATTAGTTTCCGGAACTGAATATCGAATTGGGGAAAAAGCCCAGAAACGCTGAAAAAAATCACGGACCTTCCGTGATTTTTTTATTTCATTTTGTTATATTTTCTCCAAGCTCCTAATATAGTTATAGTGTCCATCCGCATGTATGCCTATTTTTGGATGAGGCTGGAATAATCGTGGGTGCGGGAAGTAGGCGGGGTAAACCCAATTCGAAGGAGGGAAGCCTTGATGGAGAAATTCAATCTTTTTGCTGATATTGCTGAACGCACTGGGGGGAGTATTTACTTAGGCGTTGTAGGCCCGGTGCGTACTGGAAAGTCTACCTTTATTAAGCGCTTTATGGATCTGCTAGTTCTGCCAAATATTGAAGACATCCATGTCAAGGAGAGAATGAAAGATGAGCTGCCTCAAAGCGGGGCAGGAAAGATGATTACTACTACCGAACCGAAATTCGTACCCGAAGAACCAATCGAGATTGTTTTAGAGGAAAACATTAAGTTTAAGGTGCGGCTGGTTGATTGTGTTGGGTATACAGTGCCGGGGGCAAAAGGCTATCTAGATGAAGATGGGCCGCGGATGGTGATGACACCCTGGTTTAACCATCAGATTCCCTTTCAAGAGGCGGCAGAGCTTGGGACTCGCAAGGTGATCAGCGAACACTCAACAATCGGTCTGGTTATTTTAACCGATGGCTCAGTAACAGATATTGAACGGGATGATTATGTTGAAGCTGAAGAGCGGGTAATCGCCGAGTTGAAAGAATTGGAAAAACCCTTTATCGTTGTCTTAAATACCGATCAGCCTCACAGCCAACAAACGCTTGAACTGGCTGAGACATTAGAAGATCGATATGGAGTCAAAGTTGTGCCATTAGACTGCCTGCGCATGACCCAGAACGACATTCTTTCTCTGCTGAGGGAAGCACTGTATGAATTTCCTGTCCGAGAAATTAATTTCCGGTATCCACGCTGGATTGAGGAGCTGCCCCAGGATCATTGGCTGCGCCGAGAATTTGATCAAGCTGCTTTTGAAAGCGTGAATTTAATTGGAAGATTGCGGGATGTTGCAAGCTCCATGGACGTTTTAAGCGCTGTAGAAGTTGTAGACAAAGCTGAGCTTGAAACAATGGATATGGGGACAGGAACTGTGAATATTGATTTGGCTGCAGATCGTTCGCTGTTCTATCAAGTGCTGGCCGATATGACTGGTTTAGAAGTTGAGGGTGATCATCATCTGATTAGGTTGATGCAGGATCTATCAGTTGCTAAACGGGAGTATGACAAGCTATCTTCGGCGTTAATGGAAGTAAGGGAAACAGGCTATGGAATTGTTTCACCATCATTGGAGGACATAACATTTGAACATCCCGAACTAATCAAACAGGGGCGCCATTTTGGCATTAAACTAACCGCTTCAGCACCATCGATCCACCTAATTCGCGCCAATATCATGACCGAAGTAACTCCTTTAGTTGGTACTGAAAAACAGGGTGAAGAACTGGTTCAATCATTATCAGAAGAGTTTCAAGCGGATCCTGACGCTTTGTGGAGCCGTGATTTTCTCGGTCGTTCGCTGCAGGATTTGGTTAAGGAAGGAATTCAAGCAAAATTAAACCGGATGCCCGATAACGCTCGCGAAAAACTTCAGGAGACTCTTTCCAAGATCATTAATGAAGGCAGTGGCGGTTTAATTTGCATTATCTTGTAATTTTTGATAATCCTCATCATTAGTGGTTAAACTAGGGATAACACCCTAATGAAGGAGGATATCGGATGACAAAGACTGAATTAGTCGATCAAGTTGCTGCCAGAACAAATCTGAGTAAAAAAGATGCGGCAGCAGCTGTGGACGCTGTGTTTTCAACCATTTCCGAGAGTTTGGCTCGTGGGGAAAAGGTTCAATTAATTGGTTTTGGTTCATTTGAGGTAAGGGAGCGAGCCGAGCGTATAGGCCGCAACCCCCAGACTGGCGCCGAAATGACAATTCCTGCCAAGAAGGTTCCTGCTTTTAAGCCCGGTAAACAGCTAAAAGATTCGGTTGAAAATAGGAATTAAACCCTTGCATTTTTTTCAAAACTATGGTATCCTATTTTCTGTCAGTCGGGGCGTGGCGCAGCTTGGCTAGCGCGCTACCTTGGGGTGGTAGAGGTCGCAAGTTCAAATCTTGTCGCCCCGACCATACAGTATACAGAATCCTTCCAGGTTTGGGAGGATTTTTTGTTTATGCAGGAAAAGGTTCGCAAACAGCAAATAATATTAAAGAAGACAAGCGGATCTTACCCATGAAGGAGGCTTTTTCTAATTGAACATAAGGCAAGCTGGCTTGCTTTTAATGATTATTTTTTTTAGCCTAGTCATTATTCATGACGTGGTTCGGGCTGATTACTTACTTTATGAACTTGCATACTTAGACAATAGTATTTTAGCTGTCGCGGATGTTCTCGACACTGGAAGAGACCAAATCATTGCTGGAAATGGCAGTGAAGTTAGGATCTACGATCAAGGTCAGGTACAGGAATTAATTTCTGGGTTTTCCGGGACAGTTACAGCAATTGCAGTTGGAGATCTTACAGGTGATTTTCGACCGGAAATTTTAATCGGCACTGATAAGGGCAGTTATTATGTGTATCAAAGAATTCAAGGTCAATGGCACCAGATTGTGGAGCAGCGGTATTTATGGGCTCCCGTCACATATCTCGAGGTGTGCGATCTTACTGGTAATGGTTGGGGCGATGTAATTATCCGCACTAGCCGGGGAGAAGCGTTTATTTATCTTGCTTGGGACGGACAGTTGAGTTTGTTTTGGCGTTCCCAACCTAATGAAGCGGTAAAATTCATTATTGCGGCAGATTTGACAGGCAGCGGCAGTGATGATGTTGTTATTGCCCGTAGTTCAGGATATGTTGGTGTCATGAGTTGGCAGGAAGGACAGCTGGATTTAATCTGGCAGAATTACCCCTGGGGAACGATCGATTGCCTTGACGTGGTTCAGCTTCAGAGTGGACGGCTGCCTGAAATTATGGTATTAACCGGTCAGAACATCTTCTATACTTGGAGGTGGGATGGAGATACTTTTGTCACACAAAGACACTTTCCTTACGAATTAGACGGGCATGCGGTAAAATTCGTACCAGGTATCGGGTTAATTAACCTCTCAACAGCATCAGGGATAACTGTTTACAATGTCGGTTCCAGCAGTTTAAATCAGACTAATTCTTTACCTTTGTTTGATGTACGGAATCTGGTAGTAGTAAATGAAGCTGTGCTGGTGCAGGAGAATAGTGGTAAGTACTATCGTCTGCAAGAGGTGGATAGAGAGGAAATTGAAATCTATGTTAATAACAAGCGCAGCTCTAATCCTCCAGAGTTATTAATTTATGACGGCAGGATCTACCTAGATGTGGATGGGCTGGCATCAATGCTGGATCTGATTCGCTTCGGGAACGATCGTATTTTCTTGGTTCAAGGTCTGCATTACTTTATTATTGATCTCTCTGAAAAAGTGGTATTGTGGAAAAACACCCCGCTGCCAGTTACAGACTCAATTCTGACTGACAATGGAAAGGTCTATGTGCCACTGTCTTTAATAAGTTTACTTGGCTATGAATTTGAATTTGAATATTCCATCAATGAACTGCACATTAAGCGGAGCTGGGGCTGGTGGTAACTGATTGTTTTTTGGATTAATTTCACTGAGAAGAAGGAAGGAACCCTCTACTTGTGGAATAATAAATTGGAATGTAAACAATTAGTTAATAATGTTTCATGTTAAAATAGAGGCAGTAGGACAAGAGGAGGAGATTTAGTGAAAAACTATAGTATTGATAAGTTACGGAATGTAGCCCTTGTCTCCCACAGTGGTGCAGGCAAGACATCGCTGGCCGAAGCGATGTTATTTGTATCCAAGGGTATAAACAGGCTGGGACGGGTTGATGATGGTACAAGCTCCCTGGACTATGATTCCGAAGAGATCAAACGCAAAATCAGTATTAATTTGTCTATGGCCCCTGTTGAGTGGAAGGATCACAAGATCAATGTCCTTGATACTCCAGGATACTTTGATTTTGTTGGAGATGTCACAGCATCGCTGCGGGTTGCTGATGGAGCTGTAATCGTAGTTTGTGCTTCCGCTGGAGTAGAAGTGGGAACCGAAAAGGCGTGGAACTTTACAGAGGAAAGCAATAAGCCCCGTATGATTTTTATCAACAAGATGGAGCGGGAGAATGCCAATTTTGAACGTGTAGTTGAGCAGTTAAGATCTATGTTCGGTCCAAAAATTGTACCGGTTCAAATTCCGATCGGCAGCGCAGAAAATTATCGTGGACATGTTGATTTGATTCAGCAGAAAGCATACCTGTGGGATAAAAAATCGGTAACTGTTGGGGAGATTCCGGCAGAAGTAGCCGATGATGTTGAAGCCGCCCGGGATGCTCTAATTGAAGCAGTTTCGGTAACCGATGATGAGCTGATGATGAAATATCTTGAAGGCGAAGCTCTAACTGATGAAGAAATTGAGTCGGCCCTCGCTGTTGGCACAAAGACTGGAGAAGTTGTTCCAGTGTTCTGTGGCTCTGCTACCGCAAATGTTGGTGTTTCTGAGCTCCTAGACTACTTTGTTAAATGCATGCCAAGTCCTAAAGAAAAAGCGGATGCTGGTATTGATATTAAAACAGGTGAAGAAGTGGAAATTTCACCAGACAGCGGTCAACTGTGTGCATTAGTATTTAAAACTTTGGCAGACCCGTATGTTGGTAAGCTTACTTTATTCAAAGTTTTATCGGGTACAATTAAATCTGACAGTGTTGTCCACAACATAACCCGGGGACGGGATGAAAGAATCGGGCAGCTGTTTATTCTTAAAGGTAAGGAGAATATCGCTGTTAACGAGTTATCTGCTGGGGATATTGGAGCAGTGGCTAAGCTTCAAGAAACCAATACAAACGATGTTCTTTCAGTTAAAGGAGCAACAGTAACTGCTAAAGGAATTGAATTTCCAAAGCCAGTTATGACTATGGCAGTTCAGCCTCTTGCCAAAGGTGACGAGGATAAGATTGGTAGTGGTTTAGCTCGCCTAGCAGAAGAGGATCCGACCTTTAAGGTTGAAAAGAGTGCTGAAACTAGTGAGATTCTCATCTCTGGATTGGGAGACCTCCATCTTGAAATCATGTGCAGCCGTCTCCACAGCAAATTTGGTGCGGAAGTAGAACTTTCAACACCGACCGTTCCCTATCGTGAAACAATTCGCGGTACTGTGAAAGTGGAAGGTAAGCATAAGAAACAATCAGGTGGAAGAGGTCAATACGGTCATGTGTGGCTGGAGATTGGACCGGGCAGTGGCGAAGGCGAAGATGAATTGGAGTTCATTGACAACATCTTTGGTGGAGCTGTACCGCGTCAATACATTCCAGCTGTAGAAAAAGGCATCCGGGAAACAATGGAAGAGGGAATTTTAGCTGGTTATCCAATTGTAAACTTGAAGGTTTCCTTGTTTGATGGATCGTACCATAGTGTTGATTCCTCAGAGATGGCCTTTAAGATCGCAGCTTCAATGGCTTTAAAGAAAGGATTTATGGAGGCAAATCCTGTACTTCTTGAACCGATCCTAAATGTTAATGTTGTAGTACCCGAAGCCTACATGGGTGATGTAATGGGTGACCTGAACAAGAAGCGCGGCAAGATCTTAGGTATGGAGCCACAGGGTGGTAACCAGATTATCCGGGCTCAAGTGCCGATGAGTGAGATGTTTAAGTACGCAATTGATTTGCGGTCTATTACTCAAGGCAGAGGCTCGTTCTCAACTGAATTCAGCCACTACGAAGAAGCTCCGCAAAATATTGCTGAGCAGGTTATTGCTGCAAGCAAAAGCGACGCTTCTTAATAACGAATGGATTAGCTCAATATGCAGTTCTGTAAAGAACTGCATATTTTTTTGTGTCCGTTCATAAGTTTTAAGGACTGATAAATAAAGTTGGGAGTGACAAGCGCAGTGAAGAATTCCAGCAGCTCAATTAACATTGGATTGCTTGGCAAAGGGATTTTGCTAACCTTCTTAATCCTTGGTGTGATTGCTTTCATTCTTGCTGTGATATCCTATACATCGTCCTGGCACTATTCAGGTCTGCTGATTAAAATTGGCATTTATCTCAGCGTTATCATCGGCGCAGCTTATGCCTGCTCTAAATTGAAGCAGAAATTGTGGATGCACGGGATGCTGATTGGGATGGCCTTTCTGGTGATAGTGACCCTATTCAGGGCTGATTTCAGCCTGTTTTTAAGCTGGGCTTGGTTAAAACAGCTGTTTGCGGTGAGCGCATCTGGGTTATTAGGCGGCTTAATAGGGGGAATTCTGCAGCAGTAAAGCAAAAAAAGAGCACAGTCTAAAACTGTGCTCTTTTAAATTCCTTAGGTAAATGGCAGGGGAGACAGGACTCGAACCCGCAACACCCGGTTTTGGAGACCGGTGCTCTACCAATTGAGCTACTC
>FZPS01000168.1_pt45 | contig 19174 bp, 15 predicted proteins | sample 1817821 | NCBI WGS metagenome assembly FZPS01 (sample SAMEA104158645, study PRJEB21678) | metagenome | place: Germany | collected 2015-04-21
TATATTAATATATGGCAAATTATGATATAATACAAGTGTAAATAATAACGTTTTTTGTTTAATACAAATTAAATTTTTTAACCAATAACTTGAATAAATACATGCTATTTAAGGTTAATTGAGGTGAACCTATGAATAAATATGGAATTTATCGAAAGTTTCTATTTCTTATAATTATAATATACTCTTTCACAATTAAGCTACCAATAAAAGCTCAGTCCCATAATGTTAGTAAAAATGTTGTTATTATAAATTCCTACGAAAGAGGAATGGCCTGGGCAGATAATCAAACAGAAGTAATAATATCGGAACTTAAAAAGTATGATCCCTATATTAATCTTTCTGTAGAGTATATGGATTGGAAGCGCTTTCCTAATGACACAATTAAAGAAGCTTTCTACGAAATGGTAAAATTAAAATACACTGAACAAAAGACAGATTTGATAATATCTATTGATGACGCAGCATTAGAATTTTGTTTAAAATACCGGGAAGAACTCTTTGATAATGGTCCTATAGTTTTTACTGGAGTAAACGACGAAAGTGTAGGGAACCTTATCCAAGATAGCGAAAACATCACAGGTATAATTGAGTTTGTAGATGTAAAAGGCACTGTGAAGGCAGCATTAAAGATTAACCCTAATTTAAAAAAGATTTATCTAGTCAATGATAATACTGAAAGTGGTAGAACCACTTCCAGCATAGCCATAAAAGCTATAAGAGAGCTTAATAAAAATCTGATTGTTGAACCTTTAAACGATCTTGCACAATCAGATATCATCCGTTTATTATCTAAAGATGAAAAAAACAGCATAATTCTTACGGGAACCTTTTTCTCAGATATTAATAATGACTTTGTAGACAATCAATACTTTACAAAACTTATTAGCATCAACTCTAATATTCCCATATATCATCTTTACGGATTTTCCGCAACTAGCGGCGTAGTAGGCGGAAGTATGATTTGTGGCGACCGATTAGGTCTTGAAACTGCAGAATTAGCAAAAAAAGTACTTGAAGGGGAAGACCCTTCAAATTTACCTATTGCTAGCACAAAATCTAATCACTATATTTTTGATTATGAGCAACTTGACAGATTTAATATCCCGTTAACAGCCATACCAGAAGGAAGCACCTTATTAAATAACCCCTTTAAAACTTGGGAAGAATATAAGGACTTAATAATTACTATAGCTCTTGTAATACTAATATTACTTACATTAGTTATCTTTTTAATCATATATTTAAGAAAGGTTAAAAAGATGAAACGACAAGTTGAAAACAATCATGAGGAGCTAGCTGCCTTGTATGAAGAACTATCTAGCACAGAGGAAGAATTACGGGAACAATATCTAGCTATAACGGAAGCTCAAGACAGCTTAGTGGAAAGCGAGCAGAGATATAAACTCATAGTGGAAGCCACCAACGATGCCATTTGGGACTGGAACTTAATTACCAATGAAATTTATTTTTCAGAAAAGTTCCAAGAGCTAACTGGTTACGATAAAAGCTTTTTCTCTTCCAAAGATACCAATTTTAAATCTCTTATTCACCCTGATGAAGTTGACGGTATAATGACCCAGTTACATCTTTACCTGGCCCAGAAGATTAATAAGTTTGAATGTGAATACCGGCTTAAGGTAAAAGATAAGGGCTATAAATGGTTTTACAGCCGAGCCAAGGCCATATTCAACGAAGAAGGTAAGCCTATAAGAGTAGTAGGATCTAACGCTGATATTTCCTTTATTAAATCACATGAGGAAGAACTAATACATCTAGCTTATCACGACCAACTTACTGGTCTTTATAACAGAAGCTATTTTAACGAACAATTTTCTCTAGTAGCAGACGAAAATCTAAATGTTAGTAGCCTACAGGCTTTCTTATTTATAGATATGGATAATTTTAAATTAATCAACGACACTCTAGGCCATGCTTATGGTGATAAGGTAATAACAGAGACCTCTAAGAAATTGTATCCTTTTATGAAAGAAGATACTGTGCTCTTTAGAATTGGCGGCGATGAGTTTCTCCTATATTTAAAACACGCCATTGACAAGAAACATGTAGAGTCCATGGCTAAAGAAATTCTAAAGACCTTTACAAGTCCTGTTGTTGTAGATGATAACAGTCTGAATATCACAGTTAGCATAGGAATAGCCCTTGCTCCTAAGGATAGTCGTACAGCAGACGGCTTGTTAAAATGTGCCGACATGGCAACCTACAAGTCTAAGGAAAATGGAAAAAACACTTATTGTTTCTTTAGCCCAACCATAACAGAGCAAATAAATCATAGAGTGAATATTGAAAGAAATCTAAAAAACGCTTTAAAAAACAAAGAATTCTTTCTTATGTATCAACCGCAAATAAACATTAAAACCAACGAAGTATACGGCTTTGAAGCCTTAATTCGTTGGCAAAGCAAGGAACTAGGCCTTGTACCACCTTATAAATTTATAGGAATTACTGAGGAAACAGGCTTTATTGTTTCTTTAGGAGAATGGATCTTGAAAACTGCATGTAAATTTGCACATAAGCTCAATGAGGATTTAAAGGCTAGCTACAAAGTATCCGTTAACATTTCAGTTATACAAATACTGCAGAAGGATTTCTGTGATAGGTTTTTAGAAATATTAAAAGAAACAGAATTGCCCCCTTCACTATTGCAGTTAGAGATTACTGAATCAACTATAATGGAATCTCCTGATTTTATTACCGGTAAACTTCAAATACTCCGAAGCCATGGTATCACCGTAGCTATAGACGACTTTGGTACAGGATATTCTTCCTTAGGTTATTTAAGGAACCTTCCTATAGATCTTATAAAAATAGACAAACTCTTTATTGATGATATTATAGAAGAGAACTCAAAGAACATTATTACAGACTCTATTATCTCTTTATGCCACAAAATTGGCCTTCCAATAATATCAGAAGGAGTAGAAACCATAGATCAAGTAGATTACCTTAGGGAAAATAACTGCGATATTATTCAAGGATATTATTTCTCTAAGCCCCTAGCTTCAGAAGATGTTTATAAGTTCTTAAAAAAGTTTTCCTCAGATAATACCACTAACTAAGAGCATCTTCTAAGCAAAGTACAGGATACATTAATATTTCCAAAATACTAAGGCTGCATACAAGTACTAAAACTTGTATGCAGCCTCTTTTTATCCCCTATTATTTAGATGCGAACTTTCCTTATTACTGGAATATCTAGCCCCCTAGATACGCTTTCTTAACTTTGTCATCATGCAATAGTTCACGAGCCTTTCCTTCAATCTCTATTACCCCATTTGCAATGATGTATGCCCTGTCTGCAATCTTTAATGCCATACTAGCATTTTGCTCTACTAAAAGTACTGTAGTGCCTTCACTACTGATTTTTTGTATAATTGAAAAGATCTCTTTTACTACTAGAGGAGCCAGCCCCATTGAAGGCTCGTCTAGCAATAACAATTTTGGTTTTGACATTAATGCTCTTCCTATAGCTAGCATTTGCTGCTCTCCACCAGACAAGGTTCCAGCCATTTGGCTTCTTCTTTCCTTTAGCCTTGGAAATATATCAAATACCTTCTCATAATCCCTTTTAACTTCTGCCTTATCCTTTCTGGTGTAAGCTCCCATTTCTAGATTTTCCATAATAGACATCTTAGGAAATACTCTTCTTCCCTCCGGCACATGGGAAAGTCCCATAGAAACTATTTGAGATGGATTCAGTTTACTAATATTAACACCGTTAAACTGGATACTACCATCCTTAATTCTCTCAACACCGGATATAGCCCTTAAAGTTGAAGATTTTCCTGCCCCATTAGATCCAATTAAAGTAACTATTTCCCCCTGTTTTATATGAAGGCTTACATTTTTTAAAGCATGAATTACCCCATAATATAAGTTTATGTCCTTAAGCTGTAGCATGGGCTTCCTCCTCCCCTAAGTAAGCCTTGATAACCTCTGGGTTATTTTGCACCTCAATGGGACTTCCCTTTGCAATTAACTTTCCATAGTCAAAAACGAATAATTTTTCGCAAATATCCATAACCAAGGACATATCATGTTCAATTAGAATAATTGTTAAACTAAAGTCCTTTCTTATCTTTCTTATTAACTCAGTTAGTTCTTTAGTTTCCTGCGGATTCATTCCTGCTGCAGGCTCGTCTAACAAAAGCACCTGAGGTTTTGTAGCCATAGCCCTGGCTATTTCAAGTTTCCTTTGTTCACCGTAAGGTAGATTCTTAGCAAGTTCATCCTTCTTATCAAATAGCCCCATTACCTTCAGAAGTTCTAAAGCTTCTTCCCTGGCTTTTCTTTCCCCTTTTGAAAAACCTGGTAGTCTGAAAAAGGATGAAAACACAGTATAGTTAAGATTATTGTGATAGCCTATCAATACATTTTCTAAAACAGTCATTTCCTTAAACAATTTTATATTTTGAAAGGTTCTTGATATACCATAAGCGGCTATCTTATGTGGTTTTAAATCCTTATTATTAATCTCTTTGTCCAAACTATACTCTATTACTCCGGAGGTAGGTTTATATATACCAGTAAGCAAATTAAAGAAGGTCGTTTTCCCTGCCCCATTAGGTCCAATAACACCAGCAATTTCTCCCTTTTTTACTTCCATATTAATATTTGAAACCGCCATTATTCCACCGAAATTCTTAGTTAAACCCTTAACTGTTAGCACTGGCATCTGCTCTCTCCTCCTTTTTTAATAATTTCTTAAACCAATTTCTAATTGATTTAAGACCATTTTGTCCTAATATTCCTTGAGGTCTATAAAGCATCATAATCATTAGTATTAAAGCATATAAGATCATTCTATATTCGCTAAAATCTTGTAGAAGATAAGATATTATGGCAAGAATTGTTGCCCCAGCTACAGCACCGGATATACTGCCTATGCCTCCAAAAACCACCATTACCAAAATATCTATAGATTTCATAAATTTAAAATTATCTGGGCTTATATAGCCTATATTACCTGCATATAGGGCACCTGCTATACCAGCAAAGGCTGCTCCTATAACAAAGGCTAAAACCTTATAATAGGTTGTATTAACACCCATAGCCTCTGCTGCAATTTCATCTTCCCTAATAGCAATACAAGCTCTTCCTTGATATGACTTGATGAAGTTATTAATTAAGATTAAAGTTATAACCACCACGAAATATAGCCAAGTCCAAGTTGTATCAATAGGAATATCATTTAATCCAGCAGCACCGCCAACTTTTTCATAGTTCTCAATGACAACTCTTATTATTTCTGCAAAACCTAAGGTTGCTATGGCTAAATAGTCTCCCTTTAACCTTAGAGTGGGTATTCCAATAATTAAACCTGCTACAGCTGCTAAGACTGCTGCAAACAATATACCAACTATAAAGTGCTTTCCATAGACAGCAGTTACCATTCCAGAAGCATAAGCTCCTAAAGCCATAAAGCCAGCATGGCCAAGAGAAAATTGCCCTGTAAAACCATTTATTAAATTTAAGCTTACAGCCAAAATTATATTTATCCCAATAATAAATATAATAGATCCTATATGAGGCGGAATAATTTCTTGTTCTAACATTATTCTTCCTAAGATGTATATTACTAAGATAGCAACTAGTTTTTTAATAATGTTTTTCTTGTTTAACATCTGTAGATTCTCCACGCTTCCACCTCCTATACCTTCTCTTTAACATTTTTACCCAAAAGTCCGCTTGGCTTAATTATCAACATGACAATTAAAATTATAAAAGCTACTGCATCTTTATAGGTTGAAGCGCCAGCGTAACTTACGAAGGTTTCAATAATACCTAAGAAGAATCCTCCAAATACAGCTCCCGGTATGATTCCTATACCACCAATAACTGCTGCTATAAAGGCCTTAAGTCCAGGCATCATACCCATAAATGGATCTATAGAATTATAGTATACACCAACCAAGACTCCTGCTGCTCCTGCTAGAGCTGAACCTATAGCAAAGGTAAAGGATATAGTTCTATTAGAATTAATTCCCATAAGTTCTGCTGCTTCCTTGTCCTGAGATACAGCTCTCATAGACTTACCAACCTTTGTTCTATGAACAATAAATTGTAATAAAACCATCAAAATAATAGTAATAAGAACAATATAAATATTTTTTCCATCTATAATTACATTACCATTAAAAAGTGATATGCTGTGATCTGGCAAAAGGTCATCCCTGAAAGTTCTTCTTTCTGAACCAGCAAGAGCCATCATTCCATACTCTAACAGTAAGGAAACTGCTATAGCCGTAGTAAGGGCTGCTATTCTACTAGACTTCCTAATGGGCTTATATGCAACCTTTTCAATAAGAACTCCTAATAAGGCACAAACTACCATAGATATAATAAGGGATGGAATAAATCCAAGGCCCATTCTTGATGTTACATAAAAACCTATATATGCGCCCACCATATATACATCGCCGTGAGCAAAATTTATTAAATTTATAATTCCATATACCATGGTATAACCTAAAGCAATAAGTGCATATATACTACCTAAGGAAACACCGTTTACTATTTGCTGTACTAAGCCCTCCATTTAATTCACCCCTTTTTCTATCTTTAAGCTTATTGAGAAAATTCATGCCTTGTTTTAAATATCAGATGTATAACAAAGTTAGCTAAACTAAATTTGTCATACATCTGATATCATTATGGATTTTTCTCAGCAAGGCTGAGAAAAATCCTGTTTTATTTCAAAGATGAATTTTGTTAAAATTATGGTTCTAATTTCTTTAAGAATGTAACTTCTCCATCCTTAACTTCTAATACTGTAATAGACTTTACAGGGTTGTGGTTTTCATCCATTGATAAAGTACCTGTAACTGCCTTAAAGTCCTTTGTAGATGCTAAAGCATCTTTGATTGCTTCAGGATCAGCCTTTCCTGCTCTCTTGATAGCATCTGCTGCCAAGTAACCTAGGTCGTAACCTAGAGCGTTGAAGGCATCTGGTTCCTTGTTGTACTTAGCCTTGAAATCTTCTATGAACTTTGTTACCTCTTCTGAAGTATCCTTTGAAGAATAATGGTTTGTATAGTAAACCTTATTTAAAGCATCTTTTCCCGCAAGTTCCACTAGTTTAGGAGAATCATAACCGTCTCCACCAACAACTGGAACATCTATACCAAGCTCCCTAGCCTGCTTAATGATTAAACCTACTTCTTCATAATAACCAGGAACAAATAGAACATCTGGATTTGCGGACTTTATGTTTGTTAAAACAGCCTTAAAGTCTGTTTCGCCTTTTTTGTATGCCTCTTCAATAGTGATTTCTCCAGTATAATTCTTTTTAAAGCTGTCTGCTAGTCCCTTACTGTAGTCACTGCTTGTGTCTACAAGCATAGCAGCCTTCTTTGCACCTAAATCTTCTCCTGCAAACTTAGCCATTATAACCCCTTGGAAGGAATCGCTAAAGCATGTCTTAAACATATAATCTCTTACTTTTCCATTCTTATCTACTGTCACATCATCTGCAGTGGCTGAAGCTGATACCAAAGGAACCTTATACCTGTTTGCTACTGGTGATGCAGCCTTTGTATTCCCTGAAGTAGCTGCTCCTAAGATTAATACCACCTTTTCTTTAGTAGCTAATCTCGTAGTTATATTGGCTGACTCTTGAGCTTCAGACTTATTGTCAATCTTTATAGCTTCGATCTTCTTATCTAAAACTCCACCATTATTATTGATCTCTTCAAAAGCTAGCTCAATACCTTCCACAAGACTTCTACCGTAGGTAGCAACTTGACCTGAAAGTTCGTAATTTAATCCTATTTTTATTGTATTACCACTGTCTTCCTTCTTACAGCCAGTAAAAAGACTTGCCCCAACTAGAACCGCTGTCATCAAAGAAAAAAACTTTTTCATAAAAAGCCCCCCTTATTTTCAATGCTTTACTTTAATTTATGCAAAACGCCTCTATATGCCATGCATATAGAGGCGTTACATACGCGTTACCACTCTAAACTTACAGTTACCTCACAGCAACTGCCTCATTAGGTTCTTTCAAACCCTAGCCTTTTAACGGAACTGCCCGTTATGACTTACTAAAAGTTCAGTCATAAGACTCAGAAGTGATCATTACCTATCTAATTAATATCGGTTCCCAGCTAGTCCGACTCTCTTTGATTAATTATTGATAGCTTTTTCTTCGTCAACGTCTTTATTTTTATATTTTTTATTATTTGAATATCTCAAGAATTAAATGTTAATTTTGAATATTTAATAATTTTTCTAAGCTCTTTTTAAAACTGTTATATATAAAATAGCACGGAATTATCATTGTGTCAATAAATCCTATGAAAAAAAGACGAATATTTTTTTAAAAATATCCTTCGAATATATGTAATCGTTTATATTGTTAAAAAACTTTCTTTCTATTAAGAAAGCTTCTTAGAAAATATAAAATTAATAATTTTATATTAATATTGTCATTATAAGCTACAGTAAATCCCTTCTTAAGTCCGCTACTGATTTTGCTGATAAATAACTGAATGGAATATCTAATACTGTACGTGCTCCACTTTGACCTTCCTTTGATAATCTATATACCGCTCTTGCATATGCTACAAGTACACTGGAAGTAAACTCAGGGTTACTTCCAAGGGCTAGATTGAACTCTACCTTCTGCTTGGCACCATTTCCTGAAACACCTGTCCTAATTACCAAACCACCATGTGGAATACCACTATGATTTGCTTTCAACTCCTCTTCACTTATAAAGTTTACTGTAGTGTTATAGTCTGCGAAATAGTTTGGCATATTTTTAATTTCTTCTTCAATAGCTGCCAAATCTGCTCCCTCTTCTGCTACAACATAGCAAACTCTTTCATGCCTTTCCCTTGTAGTTAAGTCAGGATTTTCACCTGTACGAACTTTTTCTAAGGCTGTTTCCATTGGTACTGTGTATTGTTTACCATCTTTAACACCAGCTACTCTTCTTATAGCATCGGAATGACCTTGACTTACTCCAGGTCCCCAGAAGGTATAGGTATTACCAACTGGCAGCACCACTTCTCCAAGAAGGCGGTTTAAAGAAAACAAACCTGGATCCCAACCTACAGATATAAGAGCTATCTTTCCAGACCTTTTAGTTATTTCATCAAGTCTATCAAAATATTCTGGTATTCTGGCATGGGTATCGAAACTATCTACTGTGTTAAAATCTGCTGCTATATCAGGAGTTTGCTCTGGTAAGTCCCTGGCAGAACCTCCACATAGTATCATAACGTCAATTTTTCCTTTATAATTACCGATTTCTGAAATATGTACCATCTTTGATTTTGCATTTAAAGCGCTAGGATTTCTTCTAGTGAAGATTGCCTCTAACTGAAAATCATTATTTTGACCTAAAGCTAGTTCTACACCCTTGCCTAAATTTCCGTAACCAACAATTCCCACTCTAATCTTATCTTTCATATATTGTCCTGACTTATTTGGCCAGGTACCTCCTTTCATCTATCATTTTATTATAGATGTTAGTGTAGCATAATAAAGGTTACTTTTCCATATAGAATTTAACTTTTACATTTATTTATATTTTTCGCATTTTTACGACATAGTACTGGCTTTATATGATAAATATTGATATTATAATATTAAAGAATTTTTTCACCATACTAAGTTAAGCAAAGGAGAAATGTTATGTTTTTTAAGAAAAAGAAAACCTATACAACAACTGACTCAACTATTGTAAACAGTGAACAACAAGAGTCTATTAGCCATATATCTTCCAAAAATGAAAGTGATTTTGTTAATTCAATTAAAACAAGTTTAAGTAATACTATCAAACAACACCATCAAGTTAATGGCCAACACCAGGAACTTGCTGAGCTTACTGATGACATAAAAGGACATATGTCCACTTTATCTGAAATAACTAAAAAAACCACAGAATCTACAAAAGACCTTCAAAAGCAAGGTGAAAAACTTTTAAACATAACTGATAGTTCTGTAAAAGGCTCTTTACAAGGTAAAGAAGCTATAGAAGAAATGATAAATATTATTACTACATTGGAAGAAGAAAATCTTAACAGCAAGGAAATGATTGCTGAATTAGCTTTAAAATTCAAAAAAGTTGAAGAAGTTTTAAATCTTATAACTAACATAGCTTCTCAGACTAACCTTTTGGCTCTAAATGCTAATATAGAAGCAGCTAGAGCTGGAGAGCACGGAAAAGGCTTTGCAGTAGTTGCAGATGAAGTTAGAAAATTAGCAGAAGGAACTAAAAATAGTGCCAAGGATATATCGGAGCTTATTGAGAGCATTTCACTGGAAACTAAAAATGTTCTTGGAAATTCGGAAAGGTCTAACCAGGTCATAACCATGGGTGTCCAAGCTTCTGCAAATGCTATTGAAAAAATAGAAGATAGCCTTTCTTCTATTCAAATGTTAAATACAGAAGTGAATAAGATAATAGAGATTGTAGATAATCAAAGTACTCATATTACAGATATGAATAATGAAATATTAGCAGTAGACAAGGTTCTTAAGGAAACTACTGATGCCATTGTTAATCATATAGATGAAGCTAGCATAGTAGATAAACATCTAGCAGAAGCGGCTAATCATCTTGAATCTTTTGAAGAATAAAAACATATCCCCCTGTTTATGTAGAAAATAAACAGGGGGATATGCTTAACTACTTTTCTTTTCTGGCAAGTCTTCAAACTGCATATTATAGAGATATGAATAGATACCATCCAAATCTAATAACTCTTCGTGTTTTCCTCTCTCCTTTATTCCTTCATCGGTGAGGACTATTATCTCATCTGCATTTCTTATAGTACTCAATCGGTGAGCTATAACTAATGTTGTCCTATTCTTAGAGAGCTCTTCAAGAGACTTTTGAATATATCTTTCACTTTCATTATCTAAAGCAGAGGTAGCTTCATCCAGTATTAGTATAGGAGGATTTTTCAAAAACACTCTGGCAATAGATACTCTTTGTTTTTGACCACCTGACAGCTTAACTCCTCTTTCTCCTACATAGGTGTCATAACCATCTTCTAGGCTCATAATAAAATCGTGTATATTAGCCTTCTTAGCTGCTTCAATAATTTCTTCCTTACTTGCTCCTGGCTTACCATATCCAATATTTTCTCCTATACTGCCAGCAAAGAGATATACATCCTGCTGCACAATACCAATGGAATTTCTTAAGGACTTTAACTTTAAATCCCTTACGTCTATACCATCTACAGTTATAGATCCTTCCCTTATTTCATAAAACCTTGGAATCAGGCTACAGAAGGTTGTCTTCCCTCCACCTGAAGGACCAACTAGGGCAACAGTCTTTCCTGCTTTTATATCAATATCAATATTGCTTAATACCGTATCCTTATCATTATAGCTAAAGGATACATTTTTAAACTGAATATTTCCCTTTGGATTTACTAAGTCCTTAGCACCCTTCTTATCCTTAATATCAGGCTCTGTTTCCATAACCTCCAAGAATCTTTCAAAACCTGTGATTCCTCTTTGGAACTGCTCCGTAAAGTTTACCAGCTTTTCTATAGGATTCAAGAATATATTTATATAGAGAATGTATACAACCAAGCCTGAAAGTTCAAGGCTTCCATTGCTAATAAAGATTCCACCACTAAGAATAACTGAAAGATAGAGCAATCCTTGGAAAAATCCATTACCACTATGGAATCTACCCATAATGAGGTAACTATCCTTTTTTGTATCTAAAAACTCTTGATTTCCTTTATCAAACTTGCCTTTTTCAATTTTTTCGTTGGCAAAGGACTTTACCACCCTAATTCCAGCCAAGCTATCCTGCACCTGAGCATTAACATTAGCTATCTTCTCTCTGTTTTTCTTAAATACAGCCCTCATTCGCTTATTGTAGTAAGCGGAGAATAATAGCATGAAGCCTGTAAGTACTAATAAAATCAATGTAATTTTCACATTAATACTCATTAGTATTATGAAGGAACCAATTAATTTAACAGCTGATATAAATAGGTCTTCTGGTCCATGATGGGCTAATTCGGATATGTCAAACAAATCATTTACTATTCTAGACATAATCTTACCGGTATTTCTATTGTCGTAATAAGAAAAGGATAGCTTCTGAAGATGTCCAAAAATATCCTCCCTCATATCTGCTTCCATCCTAGCTCCCATAATATGTCCCCAGGAGGTTATAAAATACTGGCAAAACAGCTTTATTACATACATTAACAGCAATGCACTTCCTACAATTAGCACATACTTTAATATTACCTGGCTGTCCCGCTGCACATATACATCATCTAAAAGAAATTGCACCAACAGCGGAAACACCAAGTCTATGGCTGATAGCACTAAGGCACAAAACATGTCTGCAAAAAATAAAAGCTTATAAGGTTTATAATAGGAAATAAACTTACTTATGCTTTTCATACTATATTGTCACCATCCTTTTTATTTAAAATTACTCTACACATAAAGGTAACATTTTAGAGAAATTTTATCAATGGATGAAAATAGGATATATAAGTTAAATGGAAAATTGAAAAAGCAAGATTGCTTAAACTCTTGCAATCTTGCTTGCATAAATCCCCCTAATTTTTCAAAGCTTCCTTTTTATTTAACTCTGATAGATTGATTTTCCTATGACATACCTTTGCAACTTCCTCATCATGGGTTACTAATATAATGGTTTTACCTTGTTTATTTAATTCCTTCAAAATTCCCATTATGGCATCTCTATTTTCACTATCTAAGGATCCGGTGGGCTCATCCCCTAATATTAATTCACAAGGTTTGAGCAGAATTCGTGCCAAGGCAACTCTTTGCTGTTCTCCACCAGATAATTCATGCACTCTTTGATTAAGTCCAACACTTAGTCCAACCCTTTCCAAGGCTTCCCTCTTCATTTTTTCCTTTTCCTTTTTATTTTTGTCAGCATAAGTTAGAGGAATCTCAAGATTATAATCTACAGAGGCATTATCAATAAGCGCATAATTTTGGAATAAGTATGATAGACTATTTCTAAGTATAAGCATTCTTTGCTTAGGATTATTATGTAGATTATCATATCCTAACAATTTAATTTTCCCTTTATCTGGTTTTTCCAATAATCCTATCATATTTAAAAGAGTAGACTTACCACAACCGCTCTTTCCAGTTATGGCAATCATGTCCCCAGCTTCAACGGACAGATTAATGTTACTTAAAACTTCACGTTTGTTGTAACTTTTGCTTACATTTATGAGCTCACATACACTATTCATGGATCTAGCAACCACCTTTCAAAACTTTTACTTTATTTTTGCTTTCGATTGCTAAAATCAGTATTATGGAAATTAGCAATTCTATTAAGGAAATTGTAGTTATAACTAAAATAAAATTACTTCTTATACTCTTTTCTACAATACAATATCCCACAATAGGTATTAACCAAGTACTTAAAAATAGCAGAGCATATTTTTTATATGTTTTAATAAAGCTGACACCAAATAACCTATTAACAACAAATTCCCGTTCGTTCTTATTAAAGAATATAACAATACTTTGAATAATAATTATTATTATTATTGTAAGTAATATTAAACCTATAAATATTAAGCTTAATATATCTTTTTCCATATTATAGATCTCTTTAATAATTTCTTCATCAATACCTACTAATGTAGTTAAATTATCATCTAAATTTAATTCTCTTAAAGTAGGTAAAATTGCCTTATATGTTAATTCTGTATCTCTGTTCATTAATTTAACTTTCAAAGGATCTGCAGTGCCTTTTCCTAAAATTGTTGATCTATCAGCTATAAAACTATTATCTTCTGTTATAACCAATATTACAGGATCTTTTATATTGTTGCCTTGAGACTTGTACACATTAGGATTAAAACTAAATACATCTTGACCATCCTTTATCCATATTATTCTAAAGCTAATGTTTTTCATTTCCTCACTAACTTTTAAATGATAATAGTTTTCTTCCAAGTCAATCCAGCCATTAACAATGGCTTTATGTTGCTCTAAAATTTCCTTTTCATGACTCTTGTATCGAGATGGTACTAATAGAATCCTTTCACTTGTACTTTCCTCTATCTCTATTTTGTTGTTATTTTCATCATATATAGGAAATTCTTTAAGATAGTTATTATTTACTTTTATATAATTTGAATATTTTTCATCATTAGATATGGGATTTAACTCTAAGAATTCCTCTTCATATGTGTAAGCATTAATTAGTATTGCTCCATTTGCGTTCAAAAACTTATATAATTGCGTATTTATATTTGCAAAAGTGGCACTATCGTCTTTTCCTAAATCATCATTACCATTTTTCAAAGGATAAAAAACTCCATAATTCTTAGCATACTGCCATCCTTCTAAATTCTTCCTTCTTAATCTCAATTCACTATATTGGCTTAGTATATTGTTTATTATAGTGAATATAATTACAAGAGATATTATTTTAACTACAATATTTATAACCAATATGCTTCTAGTATCTTTTTTATTTTTTATAGCATAGCCAATTTTATTTTTTGATATATAAATATATGGTAGCATCAAAATCACAAAAACGCTTAAATAGAGTTTGCATTGGTAAATAATTATACTAAAAATAAAATCTTTATTATTGGTCAATAATAAGGCCATAACTAAGGAAAGGATAGTTGTTATAAAAAACCATGAAAAGATTGTTTGCCCAATAACACCCAACCATATTCTTAAACTATGTAGACCATTTAGTTTCATTATTCCAATCTTTTTTGATTCATTAAAAACATAATATAGGGCAAGTATCAAAATAATAACTAAAATAATATTCTTAATGTTAGATATGTAATTTTTAGACTCATCATTAATTTCTACTTTTTCTCCAACAGAAACATCAAAGCTTTCTAAACCAAGATCAATTCCTTGCTCACTAAGTTTCTTAGAAAAATCTGATATAAATTTTTGAAAAGCCTCTTTGTTTGTTGTTTCTGCATAATATATACCTGACAAAGGCAAAGAATTATAACATTCCTTAAGAGGCTTTATTATAATAATATTATTATTACCAAAATCATGTATTCTCCCAATGATATTTTTATCATTCTCATCAGATGTTGACATATACTTGTCACCATTCTTAGTTTCTTCCGCTATTAACACTCTACCACTATCTAATTTTATGTTATTATAAAACTTCGTATTATCTGATGTTATTAAAATATACTTTATTATTTGTGCTTTGTCATCTAAATCATATTTAACAGTTGTTCTAAAAATATTTACTTTATGTTCTTCTGCAGTATCAAGAAGAATTGGGTAAATCTTCTCACTATCTACTAGTAATCTATTTTGTGGAATTTTAAATGAATACGCTATTTGCTCCTCATTGTTTTGTATTTTTGATAGTTCTTTATTGTCAAAAATACTATATGTAGTCACCCATGATAATATTGAAGCTATACATAAGAATGTTACTATTACCTTTTTCAATAAGCTAACCTCCTATTTTTTAACATTATACTCATAATAACAATAATAAAGTGAAAACTTCAAATAAATCTTTATCGTTCAACTTTACCCAAAATTAAGAATATACTAGTCAAAAAATTGACTAGTATATTAGAAACTTTACTTATCGTATAGCATAATAAGCATATCCTGTGTCTTTTCTGCTACCTACTGCAGATGAATATGATGTTTTACCTGCTGCTACCCAGTCGGAAGAGCTTGAGGTAGTACCTATTTCACATGTGCTTTTATGTACCTTTTTTTGGTGGTAATAGTTTGAATATACCTTCTTTTTTATAGTCCATGATTCAACAAACAAACTAGTACCATAATCCCAACTGCCTCCTTCTACTTGTACTGTTTTAGCAAGGGCTACAACACCAGTAGAAAAAATAATACTTCCTGCCATCATAATAGAAAGCAATCTTCTTTTAAGTTTTAACATAAATTTACTTCCTTAATAATTTCTTAACTATGTTGTAATTTAAAATACAACATTCACGACAAGCTTGTCCATTTGTTATTTTATCATCCATCCCGGTGTTTGTCAAGTAAGTTGTCGCATTTAATATAAAATATTTTATTGTATTAAATGAATTGCTTCGTTCCCGATTTGCCATTGACATGGAGCCTCTGCCAATATGGTTTTAGCACCTGAAGGCATAGCCATATAAAGGTACTGCCTTCTTCAGGAGGCTACCATATAGGCTTCTCCATATCAATGGTTCGCTTCGCCAAATCCATTGATACTGAGATTAGTTGCTTTCGTTTAATATTATTTTAGCCTCCTCTTCATCTATTGGATTTAATGATACATATTCTGGCAATGTCCAATTTCTAGTATTTCTTGACCATCTTTCTGGATGCTTTGCCCTAGCTAATTCATAGGTTTCATTACGTTTTTTCATTACTTTTTTATCTAGACCATTATGTCTCTGGTATGGAGTTAAAAACTTGATGCCACTATGCAAATGTTCTTTATTGTACCAGTTCACAAATTTATCCACCCATTTTCTTGCTTCTTCTAAGCTTTTAAAGCCTTTAAATGGGTATTTAGGCCTGTACTTCATTGTTTTAAAGAGTGATTCTGAATATGGGTTATCGTTGCTTACTCTTGGTCTTGAGAAGGAGCTTTGTACTCCTAGTTTTTCTAGGGTTGCTTGGAATGTTGCTGCTTTCATGGGGCTGCCATTGTCTGAATGAAGTACTAATGGTTTCCCTGCTATTCCTTGTGATAGTGTAGCCTTCCTTACTAGATATTCTGCATGTTCAGCCTTTTCCTCTTCCCATACTTCATGGCCTACGATTAGTCTGCTGAACATGTCTAGAATTAAATAAAGTTTGTAATATTGTCCTTTGATAACTGCATTTAACCATGTTATATCCCAGGTCCATACTTGATTTGGGGCTGTAGCTATATGTGTTGGCGGTTCTCTTTTTACTGGAGGACTAGTTCTGCCCCTATGGCTATTCAATTTTTCTTCTCTTAAGATTTTGTATATTGTTGATTCTGATGCTATATATTTACCTTCGTCTGCTAGTTTAGGAACTATTTGTGATGGGGCTAAGTCTGCATATTCAGGGCTATTTACTGTTTTAAGTACTTCTTCACGTTCTTCTGGAGTTAGTTTGTTTTTGGGAGCAGGTCTTTGTGTTAGGGGTCTTTGATCCTTTTTTACTTCTCCCTCTTTGGTCCATCTTTCATAGGTGCGAACGCTGATATTTAGTTCATCACAAGCTGGTTTTAATCTGCAACCATTAGCTCTTGCTTCGTCGATCAGCTCTATTGCTGTCACGCGATCTGAGTCACTGATCATTCTTCCTCTGGGTCCCCCCAAATCGCGTTTGCTTTTTTTCTTAAGACTAGTAATGCAGCTGTTTCTGCTAATGCTTTTTCTTTAATTCTAAGTTCTTTTTCAAGTTGTTTTACTTTATCTTTTTCATCTTTAAGGAAGTTCTTTAGTTCCTTAGAATCTTCTATGACTGCTTGATTTGCTTTGAGACATTGTTCTCTCCAAGCCTTTACTTCATCAACATAGATGCCCTTTCTCCTACAGTATTCTGCTAACTGGGATTCTGTAAGAGCTGCTGTTTCCAATACTACATGAAATTTATCTTCAGAAGTCCACTTGTTAGTGGGTTTATTATTAGTTGTGGTATTATTTTTATCAGTTTCAGCCTTCTTAATCCATTGATATATGGTAGTTCTAGGTATCTTCAATTCATCAGAAAGGCTTGATATTGTATCCTTTGTAGGTTCTTCTAGCCTCTTCAAGACTGAAGCTTTAAGTTCTCTGGTGTAGCTTGTTTTCTTTCTAGTCGTAGACATGATTTTTCTCCTCTTAGGTTATTGTCGTATATCTATTATATACTATTTTTATCCTACGACAACTATTCTATCACATAGGGACCTCCAATTAAACTGTATGTAGCTTTTTAGTTTTGTGCTAGCAAATAAATACATTGTCTTTCTAAGGTTTCATTATTTACTTTTAGCTATGTATTTATTTTAGTCAGCTGTTACCTTAAATACATTTTTTATGGCATTTTCTTTTAGAAGCATGATAACATCAGCGGAGTCTTTTATTGCAACTATTACCCCAATATTATCTTGCTTCAGATTTATTTCAGAGAAATAATAAACTGGATGCCCATCAGCAAATGTTTCTTTAGGTTGACCATCAGATACGATAAACGCCTCAAACACAAGTCCTTCTGTTCTTAAATAATTTGAATACTTTTTCCCTATTATTCCAACACCATAAATATATATTTTTTCATATTTCTCACAAAACTCAACTAATCTCCTAATTTCTTCTTTTTGTAATATATTGTTATATCCACTTATATCATTATTTTTATATATATAACCTAACATAAAATTTTGAACGGATATTTGTAAAGTTGCATAATTATTGCTCATTACAATTCCACTATAATATCCTTTGTCCTGTGCTAAATATGGTAACATCAACTTAAATATTTTGTCCGTATAATCATATTTAAGTTCTGAAGATTCAAAATCCAAATTTAATATTTTATCAAGTATATTGGTTCTGCACCAGAAGGAGGAAGCAAAGGAAAAGGGAGGTTTTTCTTCATTAATATCTGATTTCAAGCCAATTTTAATTGCCAATGATTTAACTTTTTCATAATTATTACGCCATTCTAAAGAAATTATTCCAAAATATTTTGAATGATAAGATGTTGGTGGCATTAACAAACCCAGTTTATTATGATTTTTAAATTCACAGATAATATTATTAATATATTCTGCACTAGTTAATGTATTCTCCCACATATTGTTCATTTCTGTTCTATCAATACTATAAGGACCATATTGACCTAACTGCTGATCCTCATTAACAAAGGCTACGTAGTTATATTTCAATATCAAATGTTTATTGCTTATTAAAAATGATAATCTTGTTTCAAGGTTACTATTTAGTATTTGGATATTACTGTAGTAATCATCATTCTCAATCAAATTAATTAATTTACTTTTAGCTGATTGACTATAAATAGTTAGATAAATATCAATCTCTTTTGGAATGAGCTTAATAAAATGAATCCATTCATCAAAAAAAATTTCATGAAATATTGTTATAAAAACTGCAACTTTATCATTTATAAGAGAATTGCTTTTTGTTGTAGTTATATTTTCTGGTAAAATATAATCTAGATGTAATGCTCTATATATTTC
>FZPS01000144.1_pt34 | contig 19168 bp, 15 predicted proteins | sample 1817821 | NCBI WGS metagenome assembly FZPS01 (sample SAMEA104158645, study PRJEB21678) | metagenome | place: Germany | collected 2015-04-21
ACTGCTCCCGATCCGTTTCTTCGTTCCAAAAGAAGATTATCCTGATCGTCTTTGCCTATTTTTTCGAGTAAAAAAACATCCTTCAAATGGGTGTAAAATCCTTCGATCAGCAAGTTGGTCTGTACGGAACCAAAAGCGTTGTAAAAGTCGGCAGAAAAATTAACCGTATTCGATCGTTCTTCTTTCAAATCGGGAGCAAGCCGAATAATGCTGACCTCGCCTCCCACGGCTGTAACATGCAGGTCCTCATCAAAAGCTTGAGGCGCCCTGAAGCCGGTCGAATACCCTGCACGAAGCCCAATGAACGGTGTTGGACTGTATCTTACGTTGAGGCGCGGACTAAAAATGGCATCTTTTATCAAATTATGTTTGTCCAAACGTCCACCCAACAAAATACTCAAGTTTGTATTTTTCCATTCATTTTGCAAAAATAGACTTTTGGTATTTACTTTCTGATTCAGCAATCGATCGTATCCCGGCATCCGATCCGTTATTTTGTTATAATTATACTCCTGTCCGAGCGTCAATTGTGCCGGCATAAACAACAACGTATCCATCACAAAATGATATTGAATGCCCTGTACAAAAGTGTTGTCGTCTGTGTCTCCATATGCGTTGAGATCACGTTGTGCACCGTAATAACTTTTACGGTCGATGAGTTGTCCGGAGAAATAAACACTCAATTTATGTTTGTAATTCGTCGACGAAAAGTCGTATCCAATGTTTCCCGAATGGATGTTGTGTTCGGTTTGTTCGGTTATATCGGTTTCATGAGGAGGCTCGTCAAGCAGGTTTCCTCCCCGGCGAAATTCGTTAATCGTATGATATTCCATTGTGAATTTGTTATGAAGGTTCACATTATAATAGGCTTTCAATCCCAAATTCACGCTATTCAGTTTAGCGACTTCGGTAAACCCGTCGCTATCATGATCAAATCCGCCCCGATCACGCGATGCACCAAAAAGCACCACACCTGCCTTCATGTCCTGCGATACCAACGAAGCATTCAGCGACAAATTATTATCGGCCGTATTGCCTCCTATCAAATTGGTCGTATTGGATACCGAAAGCGAGTTGGATTTTGATTCTTTCGTAATGATATTGATGGTGCCGGCAATGGCATTCGATCCGAATAATGCCGAACCGCCTCCGCGCAACACCTCCACACGCTCAATCATATTGGCAGGAATTTGCTCAATACCGTACACGCCGACAAGAGCGCTAAAAACGGGGCGACTATCGATAAGAATCTGTGAGTAGGGCCCGTCGAGGCCGTTAATGCGTACCTGCTGAAATCCGCAATTCTGACAGTTGGTTTCGACGCGCAAGCCGGGTTGAAAATTCAACCCCTGAGCCAACGTAACCGAATTGGTGTTTTCAAAAAGCAGCGGTGTAATCACGTTAACAATCACGGGAGCCTCTTTGCGTTTCGTCTCCGTTCTGTTGGCAGAAACAACCACTGTTCCCAACATAATCGGGTCCTCTTCCATTTCGAAATTGATTTCCAACGTTTCGTCTCTTCTTAATTCGACAGGCTGTTCAACGGTCTTATACCCCATGCCTGAAGCTACCAACACATGCTCACCTTCCGGCAGATTTTTTAAATAGTAATGCCCGGACAAATCGGTTGCAGTGCCGATAGTTGTACCTTTCAAATTTATGGTAATATATGGAATGTGTTTCTTTGTCGTTTTATCGATAACGTGTCCAAAAATATTGGCATCGGTTCCATTTTGCGAAAATATTGTAAAACATGCAGATAGCATGGATATAAAAATCATTATATATTTTTTCATTATGATTGTTGTTAAAAAAATTACACAATATAAGGGTATGGTGTCTTGTTATAAGCACCGAAAAAATGTTGATTGAGAAAAACAATCAACTAAATCGAATGAAGTGTGTAATTTTTCAAAGGAGGAGCCCGCAGACCATTTGACCGAACAAATATCCGCTGAAAATAAGGATAACTGCTCTTTCGGTATTTATGATGATGTAAATATCGGTTGAAAACATGCAACGAGAAGGTAAAAAACAATCCCGTAAAGAAAAAATGCGATAAGAAAGATATAGCACCGAATGCATGGATGCTATGCTGGTGACTAGGCGCTTTATTTTCCGTTGAAGGAAAATAAAAGTGGGAATGGACAACCGTTTTCCCGTCAACAACGTGAGTATGCAGGAAAAAAGACGTACTTACATAATAGCTTGCAAAAAGGGCAAGCAAAAGATACGCCGATATTTCTTTAAACCGTTGTCTCATTAATTACGCAAATATACGCGATAATTCTCGATATTCAATTCATATTTTTTCAACTATTGCAAACATTGTTCCTGTTTTCAAGCTAATTTTAGGGTTTCTGCCCGAAACCTCAAGGAATTCCTTCACAGGCGTTTTATAACCGTCTGTCAACGAATAGCAACCGATCTCCAAACTTATTTACATCATTTTTTTATTTTTTCGTACACGTGTTGCGATAAAAACAGGATGCGCAGGTAAAAAACAAAACCCGCCATCCTGAACAATTTCTAAATATTCTTTTAAAAATCGTCCGGTTCGGTTTTCATGGCAGTTGCGGTTACTTGAAAAAAATCCATATCAAAATTCGCCAACAGCATCTCAATGAATTTGGCATGATAGACAGTGTATAATTTTGAAGAAACGTGCTTGCGATCTTTTCGTTTTATCAGTCCAAACCTCAATTCATTTTCATCTACCCATATCTGAGGTTTAAAAAAAGCTTCGTTTTTCCATAATAAAGGAGAGTGCGTAAATCGACCATCGTTGGTACGCACCCATTTATCGACTTTTTTATTGTCGATAGCATCGTAAATTTTATCGAGCAAAAGATGAGGGTTATCCGTTTTAATAATGATAGCCATAAGCAAACAACATCACTGCAAATTGTTCCGATAGCTATCCAGAGCAGCTTTTACCGAACCATGAAGCAAAAGCAGATTTTTGGCTTGCTCATAACTTAATCCCAATTCCTCAACCAGTATGCGCGTACCTCTGTCAATCAGCTTTTGATTGGTGAGTTGCATGTTCACCATACGATTTCCTTTCACTCTGCCAAGTTTAATCATCGTGGTTGTGCTGATCATGTTCAGTACCAGTTTCTGTGCCGTTCCTGCTTTCATTCGCGTGCTACCCGTCACATACTCCGGTCCTACGATAGGTTCAATCTTGATTTCGGCTTCTGCCGCCACAGGCGAATTGGGATTGCAACAGATGGCTGCCGTAAGAATACCATTTTCACGTGCTTTTCGCAAAGCACCAATTACGTAAGGAGTCATCCCGGATGCAGCAATACCTACCACTGTATCGGTTTTATTCACATTATATGCCTGTAAATCTTCCCAACCTTTTCCCATATCATCTTCGGCAGCCTCCACGGGATTGCGCAAAGCAACATCGCCACCGGCTATTATTCCAATCACAAAAGTATTCGGCAAGCCATACGTAGGCGGTATTTCCGATGCGTCCAATACCCCTAGTCTGCCACTTGTACCTGCACCAATGTAGAACAATCGACCGCCACGTTTCATACGCTCTACAACAGCCGTCACAAGCTTTTCGATTTCGGGAATGGTCTCTTTTACTGCCGGTGGCACTTTGTGATCTTCCCGATTAATTTCCGTAAGAATCTCGCGTATCGATTTCTTTTCCAAATTATCGTACAATGAAGGTTGTTCTGTTATTTTAATAAAAGTCATATTGATTGATTTGATTAAATACTCATTAAACGTCTTTTTTATGTTCATCCAAATGCATAAGACATCAGAAAGAAGCATAATATTTTACCAAGCCTTCCATAGGAGAAGCATAAATAGTGCCGAGCCGCATTCCCTTCTCTGTTGCTATACTTTTCAAATAATCGATGTAATAAAAAGCAATTGACCCTACAAAATTAACCTTATTTTCTTGATAATTATACTGCATGACGTTTCTTTCAAAAAAATCGGAAAAACTTTTATCAACAATATGCCGCATGGTAGGATCGTCGATATTTTCCAAAATAAACGGAGAAAGACTTGCCAAAAATCGGCTTGGAAAAGGCTGTTTATATACTCTATCGATGATGATGGCCTGCGTAAGCCCGTATTGTTCGAGCAACTTTTCTTTTAAACCCGGAGAGAGTTGATTTTTGAGCGCATCGCTTACCAGCAACTTACCCAATACAGCTCCACTCCCCTCATCGCCAAGGATAAAACCCAGTGGAGGAACGTGTTTCACAATCTTTTCTCCATCCCATTCACAAGAATTACTCCCTGTACCAAGAATACACGCTATCCCCGCCTCACGCCCGCAAAGTGCATGAGCAGCCGCAATAAGATCGCTATATACCTCAATAGTCTCTATTGGCAACGACCTTCGGATCGCACTGCGCACGACTACTGTCTTTTCGGGAATACAACCACTTCCATAAAAGTAAACAGCACCTATCGAACGGTTGCTCAAACGAGGTTGTACATTCTTTTGAATTTCTTCGGCAATTTCGTCCTCCGACTGATAAACCGGACTGATGCCTTTACCCGTAAACCGAAAAAGTATTTCACCGTTTTTTGCCACACACCAATCGGTTTTTGTTGCCCCACTATCGGCAATCAAAATCTCTTTCATAATTCTATCATTTAAATACCGAGTCCTTTCCAAAAAGTAGGTTCACTCCATTTCGCAATTTATAACAACGCAGGCTCAATGCCGCAGCTAAAAATTAAATCTTAATGTAAATATTCTTCTTATACAAAATATACCCGAATGCCCAGCAAAGAGTTACAAACAACAAAGCATAGAGCAACGAACCAAAATAATTGCCCGCCCACGGTTGAAGCAAAACGGTGTAAATATATCCTTTCAACGAAACAGTTTCTCCAAGATGTGAAACTTTGATATTGCCGACAATATTTGCAAGCACTCCCGACAAGACATAAATAAACAGCGGATTTATCCCAAAAGCATGGAAAAAGCGACACCATTTATCTTTCTTTTCGATATCGATAATCCAGATGAGCAACCCCAACAGCTGAGCGGCAAAACCTGTCGTAGTGAGAACAAATGTCGGACTCCATATCTTTTTGTTGATCGGACAGCCGTACTGAAGAAGCAAGCCGGAAAAAGCAAGAACGGTTCCCCATATCAGAGTTTTCTCTACCCTGATGTGATTGTCTTTGTTCTCCACAATCAGTTTTCCGAACAAAAATCCGATAAGAACATGAGCAATGGAAGGAAGGGTGCTTAGCAACCCTTCGGGATCGAAAGCAATGGGATTGCCTGCCGGATCTACATCTTTATACATATGATTTACACCAAGAACCGCCTTGTCGACAATGGCAATGATGTTGTTTTCCGATTTCTCGAAACCGTTCCCCAACAACAAAATCAGAAAATATCCTACCAACAGGGTTACAATCACCCAAATCAAACTTTTATGATCGAACAGCACTGCAGCCAATGCCGCAAAGCCATAGGCAAAGGCCAGGCGTTGCAGAACACCCGGAATACGCAATGTATCGAAATGGGCAACGGCTGCTACCACAATACTTTCACCGGAAGCCAAACCGCGACAGAACGAACCAAACCAATTTAAAGCCAGCCCGATAAGGAAAATCAGTACCGTTCGGCGAACAATTTTCAAAACACATGCCTTCGTGGGACGAAAATCGAATTTTCGCAGCGAAAAAAACGTGGATACACCCATAATAAACATGAAAAACGGAAATACCAAATCGGTAGGCGTTAATCCGTGCCATGAAGCATGACGCAAAGGAGCATACACATATTCCCATGAACCGGAATTATTTACCAGTATCATACCGGCTATGGTAATCCCACGCAAAATATCGAGCGAAAGCAAGCGCTTGTTTTGTTGAGAAGCTGCAATCGTATTCATAAGTTCATCGTTAAGTTGTTTTTAGATCATCGATAAAGATAATATTTCTTGGCCAGTTTGCCGAATGACTCTTCGTCTTTTGTCCAATACGATTGAATATCGGCAAAACGGTGGTTTTTAGAAAATTCCTTGCGAATAAAATCGGTACCACATACCTTGTCGAACATTCCGAAGCGATTTTCATCGGCATGATCAAAAACTTTTTTATCGGGATAAAGTTGTGCAGCCACTTCCATAACATGAAACTGGACATCCGATAAACGTGCTTTATTGAAATCGCGAAGATAAACCTGTACACCATGCAGATTTTTGCCTTGACCTACCGAATAATAGGGTTTTAAATGAATAGGGCGAAAAACAATCCCCGGCAATTGTTTGACATTAAGTGCTTTGGCAAATTGTTCCGCATCGATCCATTCGGCCGCGAATATTTCAAAAGGGAGCGTGTAACCCACACCGATAGACATATATCCCAATTCGCCCAAGATCCCCGAAACGGGATAAAAGTAGGCCGAATGAGCAAAAGGAATATGGGGCGAAGCCGGCACCCAAGGCAAGCCGGTATCGTCGAAAGTCATTTTTCGCCGCCATTTTTTCATTTTTACCACCGTCAATTTACATGGCCTATCGCCCATGAATTCACTGTTGATCAACATTGCCAATTCGCCACAGGTTAACCCGTAAACATACGGAACTTTCAACTGACTCACAAAAGAGAAAAAACCCTCTTCCACCAGGCAACCTTCCACTTTCAATCCACCCAGCGGATTGGGACGGTCGAGAACGATAAATTCGATGTCGTTTCCGGCCGCAGCCTGCATGGCCAAATACATGGTGGATATATAGGTATACGAACGACAACCAATATCTTGAATATCATACACCAACGCATCCACACCTTCCAACATTTCAGGGGTAGGTTTGCGTGTACTTCCATAAAGCGAATATACAGGAACTCCCGTATTGGGATCGGTAAACGTATCGACTTTGTCACCAGCATACACATCTCCGCGAACGCCGTGCTCGGGACCATACAGAGCAACCAAGTGCACGTCCTGAGCTTCGTGCAAAATATCGATGGTCGATTTAAGGCAATTATCTACTCCTGTCGGATTGGTAATCAATCCAACCTGTTTCCCTTGCAAAACCTTGAAACCGGTTTCTTTCAAGACTTCAACCCCGGTTTTAATTTTTATTTTTTGGGCAAAAGATGCCGTTGCAATCAGCCAACAACCTATTGCCAACAATCCCACGGTTTTTTTCATTCGAATATCTGTTTTTATCAATTTATTTATTGATTATCTATTAGTTCCACTGCCTCTTCTTCCTCCTTTTTCTTTCCTTTCCCGAAATCGGGATCGATTTTCATGAAAGGAATAACGAACAATGTCGGGATGGAACACAACAAAATAAAGATAAAGAAATTGTGATATCCCAATTGTTCCTGAATCCATCCCGCCGCCATTCCGGGCAACATCATCCCCAATGCCATGAATCCGGTACAAATGGAATAATGGGCAGTCTTATAATTTCCTTCCGAAAAATAAATCAAATACAACATGTAAGCCGTAAATCCAAAACCGTATCCAAATTGTTCGATCGCCACCGCCAAATTGATCCACAAAAAACTTTCAGGCTGATAAACGGCCAACAACAGATAAGCAGCGTTGGGAAGCGTGATACTTAATGCCATCGGCCATAACCAGAATTTCAGTCCTTGACGCGAAGCAACAATTCCACCTATAATACCGCCCAATGTGAGCGCAATGACACCAATCGTTCCATAAACAATCCCCACCTGTTCGGTAGTTAGTCCCATCCCTCCGATTTCTCTCGCATCCAGTAAAAAAGGAGAAGCAATTTTAACAAGCATGGCTTCCGCTAATCGATACAACAACATGAAAGCAATAGCCAACCCGATTCCTTTTTTCGTAAAAAAAGAAACAAACGTATCGGCAAAATCACGAATAATCCCTTCCACCGTATTGTTGCTAGTTCCTTTATCGCTCGCCGGTTTAGGTAAAATAAACTGATGATAAACAAAAAGAGCAATAAATAATCCGGCAACAATGAAAAACACGATACTCCATGCAAAAGGAATTTTTCCCGTTACCCTTTCAAGATAACCGGCAATAATAACCAACACGCCCTGTCCAAAAATAGTCGCAAAACGATAAAAGGTACTTCGAATGCCGACGAAAAACGATTGTTGCGAATCATCCAACGCCAACATGTAAAAACCATCGGCTGCAATATCGTGAGTAGCAGAACTGAAAGCCAACAACCAAAAAATAGCAAGCGAAGCCTGAAGGTAAAATGGCGTGGGCAAAACAAAAGCTATTCCCGCAAATCCTCCGCCAATGAGCAACTGCATGGTTACCACCCACCATCGTTTTGTTTTAATGATATCGACAAATGGGCTCCATAAGGGCTTTATCACCCACGGCAAATAAAGCCAACCTGTATAAAGCGCGATCTCGGTGTTGGACAATCCGAACCGTTTATACATGATTACCGACACCGTCATTACCACCACATAAGGAATGCCTTCGGCAAAATAAAGAGTGGGCACCCATGCCCATGGAGAACGTTTTGTTTTCTGTTTTAAGGATGAATCAGCCATGTTTCAATATTTTATTTCGATTTCCGAACCGGGGTAATAATGCGCCAATATTTGTCGGTAATCATATCCTTTCACTGCCATCATGGCAGCACCAATCTGACAGAGTCCGACACCGTGCCCCCACCCTGCTCCGGTAAGCACAAACCGCCGGGGGATTCCGTTTTCGTCGATATCTTCGGTATCCACCACAAAAGCCGAACTATAGAGATGAGAGCGCGACAACGTGCGGCGGATTTCCAACTCTTTCCCAATGATCATTTCACGTTTCGTACCACGAATCTTCAGCCGAACAATTCTTCCCGAAGTTCCTCGCTGTATGGGGATTAACTCAACAATTTCGCCGTAATCGATACCCGAACGTTCGTTGATAATCGCAGCAAGTTCACTTTGCGAATAGGCAACTTTCCAGCGATAAAAATCGGCCGTTTCCTGATCATAATCGTTCAGCACCTGTTTCAACACGTTCATATCTTGCGTATTGCAAAATGCAGGAGGTGATGTCCGAATCCACTTTTCGGCCTCTTCTTCAATAGTCAAGTCGGGAAGCACAAAATTGTCGTCCATATTATCGGCTTTCCCTTGCAAATAAGGATGAACAATAGGTTCCCATACATTCTCGAAAGTTTCTGTTGCACCACCGCAACACTTATAGAAGCGCGTATCGCAAATTGCTTCTTCATATACCAACACCTTTCCCCGCGTCTCTTCTACCGCTTTCTTTACCAGCTCGGTCGATTGTCTGGTTATTCCTTGATAGCGCTGACAATGATCATCGGCACAAACATCAAAATGAACATGGTCTTCTCGATCATACCAGCGTATGATTTCGTTTTCGGTGCACACTTGTGAAGTGCTTTTCCTGCGATTGTTATTGATATTCTTGTCTTTTCGAACTTGCGCCAGCAACCAACTTCGGGAAATAACGGCATGAGCTTTCAGCAACGATTCGGAAGATGTAGCACTCATTTCCGACGAAATCACGCTGGTGAGATAGTCTTCCAACGAAACAATATTGATGGCGGTAATTCCATTGTCCTCAACAATAAACTTCAATCCGCCCAAAAACCGCTGATCTTCCTTCCGCTCCCAATGAAAATTTACACCAATTATCACCTCCTTCAATATAAAGGAATCGGTATGGACCTCGTAAGGCTCAAACATCATCTCGTCGTAAAGCTCCTTTCCAAAAAGAATCTTTCCCTCGGAGAACACTAGCGAATAATCCCCGGGAGGAATTTCCTTCCCATTCAATCGATAAGGCGTCGACAACGAAAAATCGATTCCGGGTTGCGACAACAAAATGCCTACCTGAATAAAAGGTTCTTTCATAAAACCGGTATTTAAATAGTTGAAGCGTTTGTGACGTAATTTCAAGCAAATGCTCGCCCTGCATTCATCTGCTTTCTGGCCTGCAACTCCCACGTACGAATACGATTCTTGTAAAGATTGTTGGTATTCATTTTTTCGATATCGAGCGAAGCATCGGTATTTCCTTCCCAACGGCGACAATAATACAAGACCTCATAAATTCGTCCAATACGGTAACGTCGCGAAATGTTTAATCCCACTGCATAATCCTCTCCATAACCGGTATTGGGCAATTTTATCTCGCGAAGCAGCGGTGTATAGAAAGCACGCGGAGCACCCAGACCATTAATTCTAAGTGCATTGTTATGCCCGTTTTCCGGGGTCCATTCCCTATGGTCGATAATTCCGGGAGGAATCATCTGCATGTTGAAATCGGTAATCATATACGTACCTATCAACATTGCACAATTTTGTTCATAGAACCCATTGACGATTTTCTGCAATGTATCTTCTCCGCTGTACACGTCATCGCTATCGAGCTGGACAGAAAACTTTCCACATTTTTCATGATGTACTGCCAAATTCCAACACCCCCCGATATTGAGATCGTCGCGATCGGGAATAAGATGAATGAGGCGTTCATCGTCTTTAAATTCACCAATGGCCTCCGTTGTACCATCGGTTGAATGATTATCAACCACAATGAGGTTGAATTTGAAATCGGTCTTTTGCATCAACACCGACCGAATGGCATCACGAATGGTTCGGATGCGATTACGCACGGGAATGACTACGGATGCTTCGTATTCGAAAAAATGTTGGTCGAAAGTAACATCCTCAAACCTCGGTTCCAAAAATGCCCCCACTTCTTTTAAATGTTGTGTACAAGCCTGTTCCATTTCGATCTGCACCTCACGGTTTTTAGGATCCACATAATCGAAAAGTTTTTCTCCGGATTTACGGGTATCTTGATCAATTTCGGTATAAAGGTATTCATTGATATGCACAATCGGGTATTTTTGCGAAACTTTCAGTCGAAGATCATACAAACCGGCATATCGATACGATTCGTTTTTCATGTTTTCGACTGCCTCTTTCCATACGTTGGCATTAAAGAGAATCAACGAACCAAAATCAAAATCATCGCGCAAACTTCCCTCTTGGCAATCAATCACCGGATGAGGTTGTTTTATGCCATCCATCACCTTGTAATGATCGGCATACACCATCCCTGCTCGAGTATCCTCGGCAATACGAAGCATTCGCTCCAACCCAAAATATCCCAATCGAAGTAGGGTCGGTTTAAGATAAATCAAAGTATAATCGCTATCGGAGTTCCGAGCAATTTCCTTCATCGTTTTTGTGCTTTGCAAAGCATCGATACAAATTTTTTCACAACCGGAAATGGATTTTCCCGTATTTTTCTCGGATAATAGAAAAATTTTATGGATCAAACCTGATTGTTTAAGCTCCTCAACCGTCTGATTGGTTTGTTCTACATTTGAAAACAAAATAAAAGCGTTTATTTTTTTCATTTCACCCAACAAGTTAACATTTATAAATCATTTAATTAAAAGATAAAGATATACTAATTAATTTGATGAAACAAAAAAACCATTCAATTCATTTTACAAAAAAAACGTAACATTCCACCTTCATATTATAAATGAAATTATGAGCGAGTACCCCGCCTCTTTCATGATTATAATTCTCACAAGAAAGCAGCAACAGAATATATTGAAAATCAAATCGAAATAAATATAGCGAGGTTGGTATTAAACCTGCCGGGGTTGCAATATATAATGAAGGATCCGGAGGCAAAAATGACGTGGATTTGATACAAAGAAAGATGGTGCAACCTTGGTACAAAGGAGAGGTAGTCTTGGCGTGAAGAATGGAACGAAGATAATTTTATTGTGCGAGCTTGGAAATACCTCGATTTTCATATACTTTTGCAATCTGGCATTTGCACTTATCGACTACAAGCTTAATTTAACAACATTTTTCGAGAAAACAAGTGCGGGTACGATCAATTTGACTCTGAACTACTAAAATACAACAAAGAAAATTAAATTTTATGGAAGAAATTAAATTTTATTACGGAGAGAATATTCCATTAGAACTACACAAAGTAAAGGTGGTACAAAAACTACATTTGGTACCCATCGAGAGAAGGTTTAAAGCATTAGAAGAGGGTGGATTCAATACATTCCGGCTCACCACCAAAGATGTTTTTCTGGACATGTTGACCGACAGTGGAACCAATGCCATGAGCGATAACCAGATGGCTGCAATGATGCGTGCCGACGATGCTTACGCAGGGTCGCAAAGTTTTTTCAGGCTAAAAAAGGCTGTCGAAGATGTTCTTGGCAAAAAATATTTTCTGCCGGTTCACCAAGGAAGGGCTGCCGAGAATATTCTCTGTCATGCATACATTCGTAAAGGAAGCCTTATCCCGATGAATTACCATTTTACAACAACGATGGCACACATTACTCAATACGGGGGAAAGGTTGCCGAATTATTATACGACGAAGGCTTCAAAGTAGACTCAGATTACCCTTTTAAGGGAAATATGCATATAGAAAAGTTGGAGGAGACCATAAAAACCCACGGAGCCGAAAATATCCCTTTCATTCGTGTGGAGGCTTCTACCAATCTGATTGGAGGCCAACCGTTCTCCATCCAAAATTTAAGAGATGTAAGGGCTATTGCCGATAAATACAATATCCGGGTTGTTCTTGACGCGAGTTTGTTGGGTGAAAACGCCTATCTGATACATCTTCGTGAAGAGGAGTTTAAAGATTGTTCTCTAGGGGAGATTATCAAAACAATGACAGATTTGGCGGATATCGTTTACTTTTCTGCCCGTAAGTTAAGCTCTTCGCGAGGTGGAGGAATATGTACAAACGATCATGAAATTTACCGGGAACTGGAAGCACTTATACCGCTTTACGAGGGATTCCTAACCTATGGAGGAATTTCTGTACGCGAGATTGAAGCCATGGCAGTAGGATTGTATGAAACACTCGACGAAACGATGATTCGTCAAAGCCCCGATTTCATTGCTTATCTTGTTAATGCCCTCGACGCACATGGTGTGCCTATGGTTAAACCTGCGGGAGTGCTGGGAGCACATGTTAATGCGATGGAGGTATGCAAACATATTCCGCAGAACGAATACCCCGCCGGTGCTCTTGCCGCTGCCCTGTTCCTGATTTCGGGAATAAGGGGAATGGAAAGAGGTACACTCTCAAACCAAAGAGATGAGGATGGCAACGAGACGCTTGCCGATATGGAACTTGTTCGCCTGGCTGTTCCAAGACGTGTATTTACGCTTTCGCAAATCAAATATGTGGTCGACCGAATGGCTTGGCTATATGAAAACCGTGAGCTTATTGGCGGATTACGATTTGTATACGAACCACCGGTTCTTCGTTTCTTTATGGGTGGACTGGAGCCTGTGAGCGATTGGCCCCAAAAGCTTATTGCAAAATTTAAAGCGGATTTCGGAGAAAGCTTATAAATTTCATCGGGGAAGATGGCAATTATTATTGAGGTGATGCCGCAATGACAGAATACATTGCAGATAATCCTCTATTAAATAAAAATAACAACCTTGTATACGTAAATATTGCAAAATATTTATAGCTTTGTTTATTATCAATATCTAAGAAAAAATCAAAAATTTAATCCGATTAAAAAATGTACTCCTATGACAACAACTAAACTTTATTCGCTTAACCTCAGCAATATAAAGACCTATTTGTTTGCGGGGCTCTTTATATTGGGAAATTTGCTTCTACCCCAATTGGTGCATCTTATTCCCAATGGCGGATTGATCTTCCTCCCCATCTATTTCTTTACGCTGATTGCAGCATATAAATACGGTATTTATGTTGGACTGCTTACAGCCGTTTTTTCGCCGCTGGCCAACAGTTTGCTTTTCGGCATGCCTGTAGCGGCCATGCTCCCGGCAATCATGACGAAATCGGTTATTCTGGCAATTGCAGCCACTCTGGCAGCCAAGCACTTCGGCAAAGTATCGATATGGGGAATCCTGTTGGCCATTCTTGCTTACCAGTTTATCGGAACCGGAATAGAATGGGCAATGACGCAGAATTTTTTTGTTGCCGTACAAGATTTCCGCCTGGGTATCCCCGGAATGTTGATCCAACTCTTTGGCGGCTATTTCGTATTGAAAGCATTGGCCAAAGCATAAGCTTGCAACATGCCAACGGAAAAATCATTTGAAGAAATATTACAGCGATTTCGCGAAATCGAATTTAACGAAACGTTTGATATGATTGTTGCCATCGCCAATGGAGGCATCATTCCGGCCGCTATCCTCAATCAGCGATTGAACATCGATATTCAACTGTTGAAAATCAACCTCCGCGATCCGGACCAAAAGCCGAAATACGACCGCCCAAAACTTGTTTCGCCTATCGATTTCGAATACAAAGGCAAAAAAATTCTTTTGGTGGAAGATCGCATCAAAACAGGGGCGACTGTACAATTCGCCATCGATCTTTTACATGATGCCGGGCAAATAAAGACCTTTGCGGTAAACGGAAAGGCCGATTATTCACTTTACGACGAACCCTGTTTCAGATTTCCATGGTTGTTGTAAAAAAAATAGCTCTGTGCTTAGGTATTTGCTTGGGAGCGGTTGTTCCTCTTTTTGCCGAAGAAAAAAATGTAAATGACACAATTCATTTGGAAGAAGTAGTTGTGACGGCAACCATGAACAAGGTGAACCTGCGAAATGTTCCCATGAGCGTTTCCATTGTATCGGCGGCAGAAATCGAAAGCCGGCTGCAACCCTCTCTCCTGCCCTTGCTTGCCGAGGAAGTCCCCGGACTCTTCATCACACAACGTGGCGTGATGGGATACGGCGTTGCAGAAGGAGCTGCCGGAAACATGAACATCCGGGGAATCGGCGGAACACCCACCTCCGGCGTGTTGATCCTGATCGACGGTAATCCGCAATACATGGGATTGATGGGACATCCGCTAGCCGATAGCTATCAATCGATGATGGCCGAACGTGTGGAAGTGGTGCGCGGTCCTGCTTCGGTACTCTATGGTTCCAATGCAATGGGAGGCGTGATCAACATCATCACCAAAAAACAGCGGAAAGACGGCTTCCATAATTCCGTTCAAGCCATGTGCGGAAGTTATCGGACACTTTCGACCGAGCTATCGAGCGGATGGAAAAAAGATCGGTTTCACGCCAATGCGCACTTTGGGTACAACCGCTCCGATGGTCATCGCAAAAATATGGATTTTGAACAATGGAACGGTTATGGAAAAGCCGGATACGACTTCTCCAACAACTGGACGGCTTTTATTGATCTGAATCTCTCCAACACCGATACATCCAATCCCGGAACGGTTTCTTCGCCCATCAACGACAACGATGCCGATATAACACGAGGGATGACATCGCTAGTCATTGAGAACGAATATCACCGCACATCGGGTGCCGTGAAATTTTTCTACAATTTCGGTTCACATAAAATCAACGACGGCTATGCCAACGGGGCACAGCCAAAACCGTATCGGTTTCGATCAAACGATCACATGCTGGGATTTACGGCAACACAATCGTACGTCTTCTTTTCGGGTAACACAACAACAGCCGGGTTCGACTTCAAACGATTTGGAGGGAAAGCATGGAATGCGTATCCCAACAAAGCAGATAACGTGCAATTGGCAGATGTTCATTTGAACAACATCGCAGGCTATGTGAACATTCAACAAAATGCTTTAAACAATAAGCTGACAATGAATGCAGGCATTCGGTTGGATCATCATGAAGTAAACGGATCGGAATGGATTCCACAAGTCGGTTTAAGTTTTACGCCAACAGTATCCACTGTTTTAAAAGCTATCGTCGGCAAGGGATACCGAAATCCCACCATACGCGAAATGTACATATTCCCGCCGCAAAACCCCGATCTGAAACCGGAACGATTGCTCAACTACGAGCTATCGATATTGCAAGCTCTGTTGAACAACAAAATGAAGATAGAATTGAACGTGTATTACATCAAGGGAGATAACCTGATACAAGTTGCAATGATAGACGGAAAGCCGCTGAATGTAAATACCGGAAAAATCGAAAATAAAGGGATGGAAGTCACCGCAAAGTATCAAGCGACAAATCATTTACGGTTCTCGGCAAATTACAGTTTGCTGGACATGACGTACAAAATACGCACGGCGCCCGAACATAAATTGTACTTCAGTGTAAACTATATCAAAGACCGATGGAGCATTGCCTCAGGAATTCAGGGTATAGGAAATCTGTATACGCAAACGTCACCTCAACCGGTAAAAGAAAGTTTCGCCTTGTGGAATGCCCGCATCAATTATCAAGCTTTAAAAGGAATGGATATATTTTTGAGAGGCGAAAATTTGCTAGGACAATCCTATGAAATCATGACGGGATACCCCATGCCCGGAACAACCGTATTTGGAGGTATCCGAATACATTATTAAATAAATAATACCAACTTATTCGTAAACCATTAATTTAATCGATACAACTATGGATAGACGAAATTTTCTAAAAACAATAGCACTTAGCGGTGCAACCTTAACCACCATTAAGGATGCGGAAGCAATGAGCATCCTTAAGCAATCTTTTCAGACAACCCACACAGCCGGTAAATACGATTTGGTGGCTGTGATGGGGAGCGAACCGGAAATCATGTTCCGCCAAGCCATCACCGAAATGGGAGGAATGGGAAACTTTATAAAAAGAGGCGACAAAGTATGCGTAAAACCCAACATCGGTTGGGATCAACCCCCCGAAATGGGCGCCGATACCAACCCCAAGCTCGTAGCCGAAATCATCAAACAATGCTTCGATGCCGGAGCAAAAGAGGTTGTCGTTTTTGATCATCCGTGCGACGAGTGGCGTAAATGTTATGCCAACAGCGGCATCGAAGCAGCAGCCAAAGCTGCAGGGGCAAAAGTGATGCCCGCCCATCAGGAATCGTATTACAAGGAAGTATCTGTTCCGAAAGGGAAAAAACTAAAGTCGGCAAAAATTCACGAAGCCATTGTGGATAGCGACAAATGGATCAATGTTCCCTGTCTAAAGAATCACGGCGGAACACAACTCACCATTTCCATGAAAAATTATATGGGAATTGTTTGGGATAGAGGTTATTTTCATGCCAATGATCTTCAACAATGTATTGCCGACATCTGCACGTACGAAAAACGCCCGGTTCTGAATGTGGTAGATGCCTATCGAATAATGAAGACCAACGGCCCGAGGGGAAAATCGCCATCGGATGTGGTTCTTGCCAAGGGGCTTTTCATCTCGCAAGATATCGTGGCCGTCGATACGGCTGCCGCCAATTTCTTTAATCAGGTACGCAAAATACCGGTTGAAAGCGTCAAACATATTGTCAATGCACAAGCGCTGGGGCTGGGAACGATGGATCTCGACAGCCTGAAAATCAAAAGAATCAAGATATAAATAAAAAGGCATGATGCTGAAAAAAATCCGGGTTGTCGTATCCCTTGTGTTGGTTTCGCTGATCACCCTTTATTTTCTCGATTTCAGAGGATTTCTGCCTCAGCATTTCAATTTTTTGGCCGAAATACAATTTATCCCTGCTTTATTGGCCCTCAATGTGGGCATCATCGTTGCACTGGTGATGCTCACGCTGATATTTGGACGGATATATTGTTCCTCTGTTTGTCCGATGGGAATATACCAAGACGTGGTGGCATGGCTGTCGAAAAAATTCACAAAAAAGAAACGATACACGTATAGCAAAGCCAAAACCGTGCTTCGTTGGAGCATATTGGCTGCCGTAGTAATTGCTTTTCTTTTCGGATTTACCTTCCTACTTGGCTTACTCGACCCTTACGGAGCCTACGGAAGAATGGTTACCCACCTCTTTCGTCCGGCTTATCTGGCAGGGAATAATGTACTCGAGGCTATATTTACCTCTTTCGGCAACTATACCTTCTATAAAGTTGCGATATACGGATTGGGCTTGTTTTCCACAATCATTGCACTCGTCACCTTGCTTGGAATTGGTCTTTTGGCATGGCGCAACGGCCGAACCTACTGCAACACCCTCTGTCCGGTGGGAACCGTACTCGGTTTCCTGAGCAAGTTCTCGATTTTCAAAATACAAGTTGACAACGACAACTGCAATTCGTGCGGCCTGTGCACCATGAAATGCAAAGCATCGTGTTTAGATGCCAAAAACAAAAAAATCGATTACAGTCGCTGCGTCACCTGTTTCAACTGCATAGAAAGCTGCAATCGCAACGCCATAAAGTATGCACCCCTTCTTCCGCGCAGGAAAAGAATCGTCGATCCTATGCCGGCATATTCGTGCGACAAACCCGGCAAATCGGTCGATTCATCCAAAAGGCGGTTTCTTTCGGCAACAGTGTTAACCGCCATTGCCGCAGGTAATCTGATTGCTCAGGAAACCGTAGACAAGCTGCTTTCGAAAAAAGAACCCAAACGGCAAACGCCCATTGCTCCGCCGGGTGCAATCGATTTCGATCACTTACGGGAAAAATGCATATCCTGCCATTTGTGCGTAAGCAAATGTCCCTCGCACGTCATAAAACCGGCATTTCTGGAATACGGTTTAGGCGGGATAATGCAGCCGCATTTGTATTTCGATCACGGCTTCTGCAATTACGATTGCACGGTTTGCGGCGATGTATGTCCTACCGGCGCACTCAAACCGTTGACTGTTGAGGAGAAACGACAAACCCAAATGGGTCAGGTGCATTTCATTCTCGAAAACTGCATTGTTTACTGCGATGAAACGAGTTGCGGTGCTTGTTCCGAACATTGTCCGACGCAAGCCGTGAGTATGGTGCCCTACAAAGGTGCACTCACCATTCCACAAATCGACCCCTCTATCTGCGTAGGTTGCGGCGGATGCGAATCAATCTGCCCGGCTATTCCGTATAAGGCTATTTACGTGGAAGGACTGGAAATCCAAAACCGGATTGAGATCAAAGAAGAAAAAGCGGAAGAAATCGAAATCGAAGACTTCGGCTTCTGATCCGAAATTCGTCGAAAGAAGAATTCATACAGACCAATTGAACCCATTTGAGGCATAAAGCACAAAAGAGGTGTATCACAATGTGATGAGGCAAAAGACACAAAAAGCCGCTCCTTAAAAAAGAAACGGCTTTTAAAATCGTTTAACGACCCTGTGTGAAATCATTCCAATTTCTTCTCAAGGTTGACTTTCAGCGTATTCAAAAATTCCTCGGTATTCAGATAATTGTCGCGAGTCATCTTATCTCCGTAAACCAGCAGGGCAAGATCCTTGGTCATTTT
>FZPS01000085.1_pt89 | contig 19154 bp, 17 predicted proteins | sample 1817821 | NCBI WGS metagenome assembly FZPS01 (sample SAMEA104158645, study PRJEB21678) | metagenome | place: Germany | collected 2015-04-21
ACTGCAAAGAACGCATTCAGGGACGCTTGCTCTCCGACCCGAAATCTGGCCGGGTACCAATAATCAAGCATGAAGACATTAAACGCACCCTGTTGATGGGCAAAGCCCATGTGGAAGTGATGCGGGCCATGCTTTATAAAACCTATTTCGCTTTTGATGTACGCAGTCATGACCCTGATCCCCTCCGCCGCGAGCAGGCCAACGAGCTGATAGAGGTCACCACGCCTTTATGCAAGGCCTATCCGAGTGACGAAGGCTGGTGGCTGTGCGGTGAAGCCATACAGGCTTATGGCGGTTACGGCTATTGCGAGGATTACCCGGTAGCCCAGATCGCCCGGGACATGAAGATTTATTCCATATGGGAAGGCACCAACTATATACAGGCCCTGGATCTGGTAGGGCGCAAAATGACCATGAAAAACGGCCGTGTATTCGCCTCCTTTATTCAGGAGATGGAGGTATTCTGCAACACCCACCACGGCAACGGTCAATTCTCCCGGGAATTCGCCAATTTGAACCGCGCTTTGTCCGCCTATCAGCAGATTCGCAAGACCCTGGTGGATTTTGTCCAGAAGCAGCGCATGGATCTGGTGGCGGTTTATGCGCGGCGGATTCTTACCGCAACCGCGCAGCTTTACGGAGGACGCCTGATTCTGGACCAGGCCCTGGTAGCCGCAGAACGCCTGGCCAGGCTGGACAGCGATCACTATGACCGGGCTTTTTACCAGGGCAAAATAGATGCCGCCCGCTATTATTTGCTCAATGTGGTTCCCAATGTATGGACCACAGCAGAAATCATAGCCGAGGCTGACACATCCGTTTTGGATATCCCGGCTGAATCCTTCGATTATTAAGTGGCCATAAGACTCCCATTCCCTAATCATGTTTGGGTCAGTCCGGCTCATACTCGGACTGGCCCAAATACCCCCCCTTATGACAAGTCTCCGTTTTTAAGAGACACTCTCTCAAATTGGGAAAAGGCGGGAGATTTCCATTATATCCCCATGTTGTAAGTTAAAGTCTGTTAAGCCCGTCCTGAATAGGGTGAATTGGGGCTCAATTTTCCTTCTGGGGCATTCCTGTTATAGACTGCAAAATGCCAAAAAAATGGCTTTTAAATGCTTTTTTATCGAATGTCAGTGTTCTGGCACGGTTATTGAATAGGACGGAGGTAGACCCAAACAGACGACAAAAGGGGGGTGATAGGAGGTAACGACCATCTGAGTTTACATGTCTGGTGAAACGCCATAGTGATTATATGCAAGGAGGTTATGTGAAGATGGAATTAAACAAAATTGCAGTGTTGGGCGCTGGTACGATGGGGCAGGGCATTGCCTGGGCTTTGGCAGCGGCCGGCAAAGAAGTCATACTGTTCGATATATACCCGGAGTATTGTGAGAGGGCTGTAAAATCAATCGCAAAAAGCCTGGCCAAACAGGAAGAGAAGGGCAAGGTGCCCGCGGGCACAGCTGATGCGGTAACTGGAAGAATCCAGCCTACGGGCGAATTCGAAAAGATGGCCGAGGCGGATTTCATAATTGAATGTGTGTTTGAGAAAATGGAGATCAAAAAGGACGTTTATACCCGCCTGGACGCCATTCTTAAGCCGGACATCATTGTAGCCACCAATACCTCTTCATTATCCATCACCGAAATAGCTGCCATAACCAAGCGTTCAGACAAGGTCATCGGCATGCACTTCTTCAACCCCGCACAGGTTATGAAACTGGTGGAAGTAATCCCGGCTGCGCAGACTTCGCAGGAGACCATTGATATAGTGGTCGAGTTCTCCAAGGCGATAGGAAAAACCCCGGTAGTGGTAAAGGAAGGCCCCGGCTTTGTGGTCAATCGTATCCTCCTGCCGGGCATGAATGAGGCTGCTTTTATCCTCAATGAAGGCCTGGCCAGCGCTGAGGACATTGACACCGCCATGAAACTGGGTGCCGGATGGCCCATGGGCCCCTTGACTTTATGCGACCTGGTGGGTGTGGATATAGCCCTGGCGGTATGTGAGACCTTGTTTAGAGAGACCGGAGATCCCAAATACCGTCCCGCTCCTCCTTTGAAGCAGCTGGTGCGTGCGGGCTGGCTGGGGATGAAGACCGGTAAAGGCTTTTTTGAATACAACAAATAACCGTAGCGGGGAGCAGCCCGGGTTGTTAGGGGGGAACAGAATTGTCCTATGAAAATCTGATTTTAGACAAAGAGAATGAGATCGCCATTCTGTATATAAATCGGCCTAAATACCTGAATGCACTGAACGCGCAAACCCTGGAGGAGCTCTCTCGTGCTATTGATGAAGTGCAGCGGGATCCAGCCATCAAGGTGCTGATAATTACCGGCGCGGGGGATAAAGCCTTTGTGGCCGGGGCTGATATCAATTTTATGCTACCCCTTTCTCCTGCTGAGGGACGCTATTTTTCCGATATGGGGGAAAAGGTTTTTCGCAAACTGGAGCTCATGGAGAAGCCGGTTATTGCGGCTGTCATTGGCTTCGCTCTGGGAGGAGGCTGCGAGCTGGCCATGGCATGTGATATTCGCCTGGCGGCCGAGAATGCCATATTCGGACAGCCCGAGGTCGGGCTGGGCATCATACCGGGTTTCGGTGGCACTCAGCGCCTGCCCCGTCTGGTGGGAGAAGGCCGGGCCAAAGAGCTGATTTTTACCGCCGACAACATCAGTGCTGAAGAAGCCTATCGTATTGGCCTGGTGAACCATGTCTATCCAGCCGCTGAATTGATGCCACAGGCCAAAAAGATGGCCAGCAGGATCGCTGCCAGAGCGCCTATGGCGGTTGGTTACGCCAAGTTTGCCATCGGCAAGGGGCTGCAGGTGGATATCGATACCGCGATGAGCATAGAATCAGATATGTTCGGCTTGTGTTGCGCGACAGAAGACAAAAACGAGGGCCTGGGGGCTTTTGTAGAAAAACGCAAACCGCAGTTCAAGAACAGATAGCCAGGCATAAAACTGCATTGATTCATTAATTATGAGGAGGAGGTAGTTCATTTGAAGGAAGTTGTTATTGTAAGCGCATGTAGAACCGCAATAGGCAGCTTCATGGGCAGTTTAAAAGATGTACAAGCCAAAGAATTGGCCATCGCAGCGGGAAAAGCAGCTATTGAAAGAGCCGGCATCGATATTGCTTTGATAAAGGAACTGGTGATGGGCCAGGTTTACCCCCACGGGCAGGGGTCTTTGCCCGCGCGTCAGGTAGCCATGGCTATCGGTTTACCTATTGACAGTACAGCTGTTAACGTTAATCAGAACTGTGCCTCAGGGATGCGTGCCCTGGAAGTAGCAGCCCGCAACATACAGGTAGGGGTAAATGATGCAGCCCTGGTTATAGGGGTAGAGAGCATGACCAACGCCCCTTATATGGCCTTAAAAGGCCGTGTGGGGTATCGCATGGGTTCGGCCCAATTAGAGGACGTAATGATACATGACGGTTTGTACGATGGCATGATCCCGGGACATATGGGGATAAGCGCCGAGAATGTAGCTGGAAAATATGGTATTACCCGTGAAGAATGCGACCGGCTGGCCTTGATGAGCCATCAGCGGGCTACTCGCGCCAGAGATGACGGTACTTTTGCGCGGGAAATAATTCCAATCGAGATCAAGAACAAAAAAGGCAGTACCTTTTATGCCACCGATGAGCACATGATCCCCGATGCCAGCCTGGAGAAAATGGCCAAACTGCCGCCGGCCTTCAAAAAAGGCGGGGTAGTAACCGCTGCCAATGCTTCCGGCATAAATGATGCGGCTGCTGCGGTGGTGGTCATGTCCAAAGATAAAGCCCTGGAACTAGGACTAAAGCCCTTAATGAAAATGATCAACATCTGTCATGCCGGAGTGGCACCCGAGGTCATGGGGTTGGGTCCGGCGGTGGCTATTCCCCGTTGTCTGCAGCAAGCCGGGCTTAAATTTGAAGACATAGAATACTGGGAGATAAACGAAGCCTTTGCCGCGCAGTTCCTGGGGGTTGGCCGCATGTTGAAAGAGGATTATGGCATTGAACTGGACATGGATAAGTGCAACCTCAATGGATCAGGTATCGCTCTGGGTCATCCGGTGGGCTGTACTGCACTGCGCATAGTCGTTACCCTTTATTATCAGATGGAAAAAATGGGCGCTACCCTGGGTGGAGCATCCCTCTGTGTGGGAGGCGGCCCGGCGATGTGTTCACTGTGGACCCGTGATATATAGTCGTAATTGCGAGTTGGCTGCACCCATATCCGGGTCGGCCTGAGTTAGGAGGTATGACAGTGGATTTTAGACTGACCGAAGAGCAAGAAATGATGAAACGCATGGCGCACGATTTTGCCACCAATGAAATTGCACCTTTTGCCAGCGAATGGGATCACAATCATATATATCCGCAGGAATGCCTGAATAAAATGCATGAACTGGGCTTTATGGCCATAGGCGTACCTGCCGAATACGGCGGACCAGGATTGGATCACGTTACTCAAAACATAGTTGCTGAAGAGATCTGCTGGGGCGATGCAGGCATAGGCACCATCATGGTGGCCAGTGCCTTACTGGCTACTGATCCTATACATGTAGCTGCCAATGAAGAGCAGAAGAAGGAATGGTTTGGGCGTATCCTGGACGGTGAGCTGGGGGCCTTTTGCCTGACCGAGCCCGGTGCAGGCTCTGACGCGGCCGGCATATCCACCCGCTGTACCAAGGTAGGCGATGAATACATTCTAAACGGCACCAAGCAGTTTATCAGCAATGGCGGCACTGCCAGCATGTATACGGTTTTGGCTACATTGGACAAAAAATTGGGTACCAAAGGCATGTGCTGCTTTATGGTAGACCGCAACACTCCCGGCATTACGGTGGGTAAAGTGGAGGATAAACTCGGCATCAGGACTTCCAATACCACCGAGGTCATCTTCGAAGATGTCCGGGTTCCGGCCAAAAACCTGATCGGCAAAGAAGGCCAGGGCTTTTATATTATTATGAAAACCCTGGATATCTCCCGGGCCAGTATCGCCGCCATGGCTACCGGCGTGGCCCAGCGCTGTCTGGATGAATCCCTGGCCTATTCCAGGCTGCGCACCCAGTTTGGCAAGCCTATTTCCAGCTTCCAGGCCATACAGTTTAAGCTGGCTGATATGGCTATGCGCATTCAGGCTTCACGCCTGCTCTATTATGAAGCATCCTCCCTGCAGGATATGGGAGTGCCGCGGTTCAGCAAATCTGCTTCCCTGGCCAAGGCATTCGCCGGTGACACCGCTATGTTCTGCGCCATCGAAGCGGTGCAGATCTTCGGCGGTTACGGCTATACCCGTGAATACCCGGTAGAAAAGCTGATGCGCGATGCCAAAATATTCCAAATATACGAAGGTACCGGCGAGATTCAGCGCATTGTCATAGCCAATGATCTGCTCAGAGAATAACATATTTGGGGCATTTGAGGCGCCCGACGCCCGCCCCATTTATTAATATAGGTGATTAAAGAAGAGGAGGAGTGCACTGTGGATTATATGGAGGAGTATAAAAAGAAGCTGGTGAGTGCAGACGAAGCCGTAAAAGTGGTCAAATCGGGTGACAGGGTGCAGTATGGAGAATTCATGATGAATTCACACGTGTTGGATGCCGCATTGGCCAAGCGCAAGGATGAATTATTCGACGTTAAAGTAAGCACGGTGGTTTGTCCCTTCCCGGCGCAGGTCGCGCAGGTAGACCCCACTATGGAACACTTTACCTTTACCGACTTGCATTTCAGCGGGGCCAGCCGCAAACTGCATGATCAGGGCCTGTGCTACTATACCCCGCTGACTTACCATTACACCCCGGAATGGTACCGGCGCGGCTATGTTGAAGTGGATGTAGCCATGATCAAGGTGGGTCCCATGGACAAATATGGGTTCTTTAGTTTGGGAACTTCCCATTCCATCACTTCCGCCACCACCCGGGCTGCCAAGACCATTATTGTTGAAGTTTGCAATGCTGTTCCCCGCACTTTCGGTGGCTATCATGAAACCATTCATATCTCTCAAGTTGATTACATCGTAGAAGGCGACCACCGTCCCCTTATACAGTTGCCTAATATTCCGATTACTGATGTCGATAACAAGGTTGCCGAAATTATCGTTAATGAGATACCTGACGGAGGCTGCATACAGCTGGGTATTGGTGCCATGCCCAACGCCATTGGCGCTCTCATAGCCAAGTCTGATTTAAAAGATCTGGGTGTACACACCGAGATGCTGGTGGACTCCTATGTCGACATGCATGAAGCCGGCCGCATCACCGGCAAGCGCAAGCAGATTGACAAAGGAAAGATGGTTTATACTTTTGCTATGGGAACTAACAAGCTATACGACTTCCTGGACAACAATGCCGAATGTGCCATGTACCCGGTTGACTACACCAACAATCCCTGGGTGATCGGGCAGAATGACAATGTCATGGCCATCAACAACGCTATCGAAATCGATCTCTTCGGCCAGGTCTGCTCGGAATCCTCCGGTTATCGGCACATAACTGGAACCGGCGGGCAACTGGACTTCATAATGGGCTCCTTTAAATCCAAAGGGGGCAAAGGCTTTATCTGCATGAGTTCCACCGTAACCGGCAAAGACGGGGAGCTTATTTCCCGCATCGTACCTACTCTGCCCCCAGGGGCTATAGTTACCGTGCCGCGTACCATAGTCACCTATGTGGTTACTGAATATGGTATCGTTAACCTGCAGGGCAAGTCTACCTATGAACGGGCTGAAGCCCTTATCAACATCGCTCATCCACAGTTCCGCGACGACCTGGTCAAACAGGCAGAAAAGATGAAAATATGGCACCGGAGCAATAAGATAGTATAAATGGAACTTATAGTCAATAGATAACCCTTAATGCCATAGCTTAATCGTTACTACTTCCGCCTGGTTGTTTACGTAGCACAGTTTTTCTATACCAGGCAAGGTCTGTTGTGGAGGTCTGCCGTATATTACCGGCCGGCCTCCTGGCATTTTTTCGCACTGGCTTAGCGAGCCGCTCACGACAAGGCTATAATTAGTATATGAAGCAAAGAAAGAGGGGGGATAGCTGTGGCAGTTAAGATAACCGAAGGGGTATATTGGCTGGGAGTAAAGGATCCAGAGCTGCGTTATTTCGATATTATAATGCAAACCCCCTCTGGAACCACCTACAATGCATACCTGGTTAAAGGGGAAAACGGGGCAGCCCTAATCGATTGCGTCAAAGAGCCTTTTTTCGATGAATACCTCAGCTCTCTGCAGGAACTGGTGGACCTTAAGGAGGTTAAATACCTGGTTATCAATCATACCGAACCGGATCATTCCGGGGCGGTGGAGAAACTGCTCGATCTGGCGCCGCATCTGATCATCGTAGCCAGCGATCCGGCTTTGGAGTTCCTGGGCGAGATCTGCCCGCGGCGGTTCAATTATGAGGCTTTAAGAAAAGGCTACAAAATCGAACTGGGAGGCAAAACCCTCAGTTTTCTGAGCGCTTTGCTCCTGCACTGGCCGGACAACATATTTGCCTACTTGTGGGAGGACAAAATACTGTTCAGCGGGGACTGCTTCGGCAGCCATGTGGTCGCATCCAGCATTTTTGATGATGAAATCGAGGCTGATTTTATACCTGAATTCAAGTATTACTATGACCATATCATGGCGCCTTTTAAAAAATATGTGATAAAGGCTTTAAACCGCCTGGAACGCGTGGATATCAACCTCATATGTCCCGGGCATGGCCCGGTACTGAGGCAGGACCCGGGCCGGTACATGGATTATTACCGTCAATGGGCGGCTTCAAAGGAGCCTGCGGCCACAATAAAAGTGGTGATAGCCTATGCCAGTGCCTACGGCTATACCAAAATGCTGGGGGAGCAGATTGCGGCCGGTATGCTGGAAGAGGGCGATATTGAAGTCAAGTGGTTTGACCTGGTGTACAGATCTCCTCAAGAGGTCATGGCTGAATTAGAGGATGCGCAGGGGCTCTTAATCGGCACCCCTACCATTAATAAAGATGCCGTGCCGCCGGTATGGCAGTTGCTGGCTCAGCTCTCCCCGATCACGCATGGCGGATTGATCGCCGGTGCTTTCGGCTCCTACGGATGGAGCGGGGAAGGGGTTCCCCATGTGGAAACACGCCTGCGCATGCTGCGCATGAAGCTGAAGCCGGGTTATCGAGTCCGTCTCAAGCCTACTCCGGAGCAGCTCGAAGCAGCGCGGGTCTGGGGACGGGAATTCGCCCAGGCCTTAAAAGGGAACGAAAGCTTGTTAAAGAGCGATTTGAACTATCAAATTGAGATCAATCCGCATTATGGCGAGGAGCACAGCAGGGATGAATACCCGCGCGTATACCAGAATGAAGATATAATCGTTTACTGGAACCCGGCGCTGTGCACGCATGACACCAATTGTTTCGAAACCCTGGGTACGGTGTTTAACCCTGCCCGGCGCCCCTGGGTAAACATAAACGGCGACTCTCCCCAAAATATTATCAAAACCATCGATCGCTGCCCCTCTGGTGCGTTGAAATACGATCTGCCGGCATCTTCGCGCTTAAGCCGGGAAATGGCCCTGGGGCCGGGATATATCGATAAGAAGTAAGGATGCTAAGCGAACCTGCCTGTCATTTAAGATAAATGGTAAGCGGCTGAGACTGCTCCGGTCCAGGTCTATACCCGGTGCGAACGGCTCAAGGGCGTTCACAACAGGTGGCGCCTCAGGATGTTCTCCTGAATATGCTAGTAGTATGGTAGGCTAGCATGGAAGGAGGATAATATGAAAATAGGCATTGATCCCGGTCATGGCGGCGAAGACCCCGGTGCAGTCGGCCCGGGCGGTACGTTGGAGAAAGATGTCAATCTCGGCATCGCCCAGCGGGTACAATTTTTATTGAGCCGGATGGGCATCGAAACCGTGATGACCCGCAGCGATGACAGTCCCAAAAGCCTGATGGCACGATCCAATTTGCTCAACGGTGCCAGGGTCGATTACGCCATAAGCATTCACTGCAACGCTTCAGCAGACCCTGGCCCCAACTATATAAGCACTTATATTCAAGCAAGGGGCGGAGAGGCCGAGCTCCTGGCAAGCAGGGTGCAGGCCCGGATGGTGCAGAGTACGGGCTGGCCGGATGGCGGGGTGAGGATTCAAAACCTGCACATGACGCGTGAAACCAGGATGCCGGCTATACTCTGTGAATGCGGATTTATAAGCAACCCGGCTCAGGAGCTGCTGCTTAAGACCAGCGAGGTTCAGACCCGCATTGCCAGGGCAATAGTCGACGGTATCTGCGAATTCCTAGATAGTGAAGCAGGGCAGCCCAAAACCGAGCAGTGGAAACTGGACATTATGGAAAAAGCCTTTCAGCAGGGATTGATAAAAAACCGGCATAATGCTGAAGATGCTGCTCCCAAGTGGTTTGTGCTGCAGGTGGCCTTAAACCTGCTTGAAGCCCTGCAAAAACCTAGGTGACAGAAAGCGCAAACGCGGTTTGCACCGTCCCCTCAAGCCTCTATTCACCTCTACCGCTTAACCCTGATTTTAAGCCCCCTGATGGGGGCTTAAGTTGTGAAATCCATAGGCTTTAATATACGGGTCAAACCGGCTGGCCCTGGCAGGCCGGGCTGAAGCTGTCTGATGAGGATTTTAACAGCCAACCGCCAGAGCGCTGATGCTCACATTGGTGATGGAGACGCTTTGAATGCCGAAGGCCTGAACATCAACTACTTCTACAATGTAGGTGCAGCAGTCCGGGCAGTCCTGGCATTCACACCAGCTGAAGCCAAAGCTCTCGCGGAAATCGACCTCTACATCCAGGCCATAGCCGCCGTTGCTTTGTGTACTGGCTGCGGATGGTTCACTTGCGGCACAAACAATATTGCCAAACAACACTGACTTTTGATAAGTCCAGGTCCCCAATGGGACGCGGCTGCCTTCGCAGGCCCGGCTGAGGGTGAAGAGGATGGACAGGGAAAGCCCGCCTGATCCCGGTTGTGCCAGGAAATTAACTATGCTGGAGAAGTCAATCCTGACAGTCGGTTTATCCAGCTTGCTGGTATCCAGGGTTACAGTGGCTACAACCACTTTGGCGGGGAGAAAACCTATGGGTACAGGCCCGCTGTTTATTGGCAGAGCTGCGCCGGAGCCGCTGCCGCAGGCCAGCACTATATCTTTTTTGGCCGGAAGATCATCATGGCGGTCCCCGCCATTCGATACTTTATATTTAGATGTCAATTAAATCTACCTCCTATAAATTATTGTAAAATCAAAAACCATAAAAGCGGCGTGCTGTGCTGCCCGGGTTCGTAGCTTATTGATCTACAGCCAGGGCACTGATGCTGACATTGGTAAGCGATGCCGAAGCGATGCTGAATGAATTGACATTGACGATTTCCACTACATAAGTGCAGCATCCAGCAGGGCAGGGATCGCACTCGCAGAACGAGAAATTGAAGGGTTCCCGAAAATCAACCTGCAGGCTAAAGCCCGGGACAGACTGCAGCTGTACCCCTGGAGAAAGTGCTCCCCCTATACTGATCGATCGCTTATAAGTCCAGGTTCCCAAATGCACCTTGTGGCCGTCACAGATCTTACTGAGGCGGAAGTCGATTTGCAGCAAGAGACCGCCGGAATACTCATTGAGGTTGATCAGGAAATTGATAATACTGGAGAAATCCACTTTAGTGGCAGGATGAGCCATGCCGGAGGTGTCCAGGTTTACCGTTCCCGCTACCAATCCAAAGGATGACGAAGGGCCGCCTGAGGTACTGGCAACTGCAACATCGAATATCGGCAAAGACAGGCCGACCGCAGTGCCGCAGACGAATTGCACATCTTTTTTCGGCCTGTGGTCTTTGGGTTTGGGCCGGGGTCGCCTGCAGTAGAAATCAGCCTCATCGAATAGGTGATCATCATACCCGGGATCGGCAGAACAGGGGATAGCATGACGCGGCTTTTTGAAATCAGGCACTCAAATAACCTCCTTACCTTGTTCGGGGATGAAATAGTAATCTTTTACCTTTATTGGCACAAAAACATTATTCTCCCATTTCTACCGTTATTGTATTCAGGCACATTAAGAGTTGTTACCGGGGCAGTTGTTAAGCATATGGAATTTACACTAATGAATATTTAATCAGGTAAAAACCCACAATTTGTAAAAAATAATTTTTTATAAGTGTTTGATTATCGGGGCAATATCAGTTAAACTGTTTGTAGCCCTATACATGCGGATCAGCGGACCTTCTCGATTGCTTCAACTTGGGGAGTAACAGATGATAGGTGCTTCCCTTGGTGAGGGCAATAATCAAGGAGGTTCTTTTCTTATGTTTGTTGACAAAATCTTGAGCTGTAAGGAATGTGGTCGTGACTTTGACTTTACTGCTTCCGAGCAGGAGTTTTACGCCCAGAAGGGGTTTACCAATGAACCGGGCAGGTGTCCGGAATGCCGGGCTGCACGCAAATCCCAAATGAACGGCAACCGCAACTGGTATGGGCAGTCAGAGCGCCCCATGTATGCAGCCGTATGCGCTACCTGCGGCAAGGATACCACCTTACCGTTCAAGCCCAGCGGAGACAGACCGGTTTACTGCAGAGACTGCTACAAACCCCAAGCGCGCAGAACCAGCTGGTAAAACGGTGGATGGATTTAAACTCCCCGGACTTTATCCGGGGAGTTTATTAATTTCTGACTTGTATTTATAATTTAAAAATAATAGCGTAATAAGACATAACCATGCAAACGGAGGCCAATTGGTGACTGTAGCAGAAATTGTGGCCCATCAACACCAATACTTCCTCAGCGATGCAACCAAACCCTTAGCCTTTCGCATAGCTGCACTGAAAAAGCTGCACAGCGGGATTGTAGAGCATGAGTCCAGAATTCTGGCAGCCTTAAAAGCGGACTTGAACAAATCTGATTTTGAAGGCTATATGACTGAAATAGGGATGGTCCTGGCGGAGCTGCGCTTTGCCTTGAAACACATCAAAAAATGGGTCAGGCCCCAGCAGGTGCCCACCCCTCTGATGCATTGGCCGGCAAAAAGCTTCATTCTGCCTGAACCTTACGGAGTGGCCTTGATAATGTCTCCCTGGAATTATCCCTTTCAGCTCTGTATTGCGCCTTTGATAGGGGCCATCGCGGCGGGCAACTGCGCGGTATTGAAGCCTTCCGAGCATGCCCCACATACCAGCCGGGCAATAGCCGAACTGATAGCTGCCTGCTTTCCCCCTGAGTTCGTAGCTGTGGTGGAGGGAGGCCCTGAGCAATACACTGCACTCTTGAACCAAAAATTTGATTACATCTTCTTTACAGGGGGCGCAGCAGTGGGAAGAGTGGTGATGGAGGCCGCAGCCCGCAACCTCACACCGGTAAGCCTGGAGCTGGGCGGCAAAAGCCCCTGCATCATAGACCAGAGCGCGGATCTTAAGATGGCGGCCCGGCGGGTGGCTTTCGGCAAATTCCTCAATGCCGGCCAAACCTGCGTGGCCCCGGATTACCTGCTGGTTCACAAACAGGTCAGGGATCGATTCATAGAGTTGTTCAGCGCGGCTCTGGAGGAGTTTTTCCCTGATCAGGACTATGATGATCTGCCGGTAATAATCAATGACAGGCATTTTAGCCGTTTGATGGGGTTGCTTGAAGATGAGAACATACTGCTGGGCGGTCGCAGCCATGCTGAGAGCCGCTTTATCGAGCCCACCCTGGTAGGCGAGGTTGCGCTCCATTCCCCGCTGATGCAGGAAGAGATCATGGGGCCCATACTCCCGCTGCTGTGCTTTGAAGACCTGGATGAAGTCATCGCCATTGTTAGATCCATGCCCAGGCCCCTGGCTTTGTACCTGTTCAGCTCCGATCAGGATGCACAGCAGCGCGTACACAACAGTTTATCCTTCGGCGGCGGCTGCATCAACGACACCATAATTCACCTGTCAACCCCCCACCTGGGCTTCGGCGGGGTAGGCGACAGCGGTATGGGCCGCTATCATGGCAAGTTCAGCTTCGACACCTTTACCCACTACAAGAGCATACTTAAAAAATCCGCCTGGCTTGATCTGCCCGTGCGCTATCATCCTTACACCGATGGCAAATTCAAGCTGCTGCGCCGGTTTTTACGCTAGTAAACCTTGTTTCCTGGCCAGGCTCCAAGCCTTCCGTACATTCCCTGGTTCATATACTTCGGTTAAATATCCACTCCAAGACCGGGTCATTTCCCTGGCGGTAAGCGGCAAAGGTTTCTGCAATCACCTGGTCCGGTTCCAGTGTATTGACATCCTCATCCAGCCAGTGGAAGTACTTGGTAGAATAGCGCACAGTTATTCCGGAGTTGGGGAGTTTAAACTGCTTGACCTCGCCGTAATGGTTGGGCTCTCCACCGGTAGCTTCGCCCACAAAAAAGGCCCTGGTTTCTTGCTTTAAGCTTATGGCATTCAATATCGCGGAGGAGTATGTGTCTTTGCCGATGATGACATAGAATCTGCCCGGCTGGTTGAATTGGCTGTTTTTAACTTCTTTGATAAACGGGTTGAGGATGGTTGATATCCCGCCGCGATTCTTCCTGATGTCCAAGACCAGTCTGTCGGCTTCATGGCTCTGCACAAAATCCCAGAACTCCTGGTTAAAGATCTCGAAGGGTTTGTCCCGCATCTGACTGCAGCGGCTGTAATTCAGGTATATGGTTTTATCGTTCTCCAGATATTCGTACCAGTAATGCTCATCCGGACGGCTCAGGTACAGAGGCACGTTTTTGGGCCTTTGCTCGGCGGCCACATATTCTTTATAGCTTACCGGGGTCATTTTTATGGTTTGCTGCTGACCGTTTTCCAGTTCCACCCCCAGCTCGATCTCATCCGCCTGGATCAAACCGAAGTATCGCAGTACATTGGGCATAGGCAGGTAATAGACTATCTGCGTCCTAAACCAGCTCTCATTGGCCCCTGCCAGTATAGGCCTGAGCGTCTCAGCTACTTCTTCTATCTTCTTTCCATTCAGGGTCAAGATGCGGGCGTTCAGCAATCCCTGGTATTCCTGGCTGGTGCCCATGATATATATGCCTTCGGCAAACCAGTACAGCTCTAGTGGGTAGTGGTATTCCGCGCCGATATTGGATCCGGTATGGGTATCGCCGATACCTGCCAGGATGACGCTTAACGCTATCTCCAGCTGTTCATCCGAATAAGCCGGAATCTTTTGCTTCAGGTCCTCCAGCTGCCGATGAAACTCCTGCTCAGAAATACGAAAATACAGGTTCTTGTGGACCTCAGGCAGGGTCTTTTGCAGGTAAGTGATGTCATTTGCCCAGGCGGTATTGCGGTCATCGCTTAAGTATGGCCGGGGTGAGGGAACAGCCACGCAGCCCGTCAGCGCAATGAGCAATGCCAGTATTAATAAAAGTACCAGGATAATGCGCGGACTTCCCGGCCGGTTAAGCCGCCAGCCCGTTTTAGGGCCAAATGATCTGATCGAATCATACACCTTGCTGCTGTCAGGCCATTTCATGGCTTTCCCACCCCTTTATAACCATATCCTTGTATTTCGTGCTCACAAAAACATAGAAAGCTGTCATGACGAGAATTAAAACCACCGCTCCGGTGAGAATGCTCACCGTGAACTGGTAATGAATGAAGGACTCAAGGGCTTGAATGGCCATAGTACCGTGCATTAACCCCAGCAGGACCGGCAGAACGAAGGCGATGCCCACCTGCGTATTTATGCTGCCGCTCACATCCTGTTCGGTCATGCCGATGTTCCTCAGGATTTTATACTGTTCCCGGTCCATGATAGCGTCGCTCAAAATCCTGAAATACATGGTGCTGAAGGTTGAGATCATAAAAACCACCGCCATCACCAAACCCATGAAATAAAAGGCACCGATAAGATAGTACTTGTACTGGTATTGCCCGGCATAGCTGTTCAGATTATCCCGGGGGTTTCTCATCACCGCGGCAATTTTTTCCACCAGGGGGAGGCTTTGCTCCGGGGCAGTGATATTGATCCCGTAGATTGACATCTCCTCAAGGTTTTGCTTTAACTGCTCATACTGCTTGTCGCTGACTACATAGGTATCGTATTGGCCGATGGCACCCAGTTCACCTATAAACGGTATCCTCACAGTTCTTGTCAGGCGGTATGTACGGTCCTGAATGACAAAATCCTGCCCCACATAGCTGACCCCGGAAAAAACCAGATTGGAGTGTGGTATGCACACGGTTTCATTGTCCTGAGGCTCCAAGCCCTTCAGCATCTGCCGGTAATTATCAGGCCGGGTTACGGCCAGTGATTTCTTAACCTCCGAGAAACTGGTTATCAGGCACTTCTCGGTGCGCTGTGTGGTGCCATTGTAATATGAAACCTCACCGCTCAGGAAACGGGCTTCATGCCGGGCAATGATCTGATGACCGGAGGCTTCGATCAGACTTATGGCCTTTTGCCTGGCAGCCTCATCCTGATCGAACAAGGTGATGCTGTAAGGCGCTTCAATTGCGGTATTGGTGTCGGCAAAGTATTTTAAGGCCAGGCTCCCGCTGAAAGCGGCTAAAGTAGCCGCAAACAGGATGGCGGTCATGGACAGGCTGCGGTAATTGCTGCCCAGCCGAAACAGGGTGTTGCTGAAGCTTACCAGGCGGGATCTCCTGTAAATGAGCTTTTTGTTTTGCATCAGCCGGTCTAAGACAATCGCCAAAAAGCTGCTGAAGAAAAGATAGGTGCCGCAACAGATCAAGATCAGGATCAAAACCGTGGTTTGGTAAAAATCCATCTGCATATCAAACGGCAAATCAGTGATATTCAGGGCCAGGTAATAACCCCCGGCAATGGCCAGCACTCCCATTATGCCGCGCATCCCTTTGATTTTAGGCATTATCTGCTCTTTCTTGGCTGCGTTGAGGATTTCTATAAGCCTGCTGCTGCGCACCACAAAATAATTCTTTAAGCCCATGACCATGATGATAAAAGCCATGATCAAGAGCAGCAGGCCGATGGCCCTTACTGGGATATAAAAAGGTATCTGTGTGTCCAGAATCATGGCTTTGCCGAGCATCATGAAAAACAGCTTGGAAAACAGCACACCGACAGGCAGTCCGATCACCAGGGCGGTCACCCCCAGCAACATGCTTTCCAGGGCAAAGACAGCCCCGATTTTGCCGCTGGGGATGCCCATCAGCATATAAGTGCCAATTTCTTTGTAGCGCAGCCGGTAAAAGAAATTGTTGGCATGGTACATAAAAGACATTATGGTGAGAAATATTATGATGCTGCACAGCGAACTGGCGGTGCGGGCAAAGACGTACTGCTCATTGAGCACCTGCAGGTAAGGGTTGTAGCTTACCGCCAGAAAATTGTAGTAGATAGCCGTGCTGACAGTAAGTACTGCAAGATAGAACTGGTATAGTCTGAGGTTGTTCTTGAACAGCAGCCAGGCGATTTTAAAAGCGTTCATTGCTTTTGCCTCCTAATACCGCCACCATATCCAGTATCTTTTTAAAAAACTGGCCGGCGTTCCCGCTGCTCTCCAGTCTGCCGCATATCATCCCGTCTTTCAAAAACATCACCCGGTCACAGTAACTGGCGGCAGAGGCATCATGGGTTGCCATCACCACCGTGGTGTTATAAAGGTTGCGGGCGTTTTGAAAACAGGCCAGCAGTTCAGAGGCAGCCCTGGAATCCAGGGCGCCGGTCGGCTCATCGGCAAAGAGGATTTTGGGCTGGTTGATCAAAGCCCGGCAAATCGCAGCCCTTTGCTTTTGCCCGCCTGAAAGCTGGTAGGGATACTTATGCAGCTGATTGTCGATGCCAAACAGCAGGCTCAGCTCTTCGACTCTGCGCAAAATTTCTTCTGTTCGGACATTGTTCAGTGTCAGGGGCAGGGCAATATTATCCTGAATGGCCATGTTATCCAGCAGGTTGAAATCCTGAAAAACAAAGCCGATAGCATCCCGGCGTAAAAGAGCCAATTCCTTTTCCTTTAACAGCGTGGTATCCCGACCGGCGATGATCACCCGGCCCTGAGTGGGCTTATCAATGGTAGACATAATATTTAACAGGGTGGTTTTGCCGGACCCGGAAGGTCCCATAAAAGCGACAAAGGCTCCGGGTTGGATCTCGAAACTGACCTCGTGCAGGGCCCGGCATACCGCGCCCTGCCGGCCGTATAGCTTGCTCAGGTTTTCAACCTCGATTATCGCCGCCATTGCTTTTCTCCCCAAGATCTGACGGGTTATTTGATGCTTTAATTGTACGGCTTCCTTAGGCCTGCTTCCATCGATTTGCATGACATTTCACAGCTTGATGGTGACTTATTTGTCACTTTGGCTGCGCTGGGTTTGCATATAATCGGAAAGCTTATAAAAGGATAGGACAAATTCGGTGTAAACACCCGGTTCGCTTTGGGCTTTGAGGCCAATCCCCAGGGTGTCGGCCATCATTTTGGCATAATACAGGCCCATACCGGTGGACCTGGCACTCATCCTGCCATTGCTGCCGGTAAAGCCTTTGTCAAAGATACGGCTGAGTTCCTCTTTGGGTATGCCGATGCTATTGTCTTTCAAATGCAGATGGTATCCCCATTCATCTTCATGAGCGCTTATGGTGATTTGGCCGTTTTTCTCCGTGTACTTGCTGCTGTTGTTCAGGATTTGGGTGACGATGTAATGAATCCACTTTTTATCACTGACAATATGATACGGCCTGAGGTCGCTCTCAATACTGATGCCTTTGGCTATAAAGAATTCGGCGTTTTCGCTGACCGCCTCTTTAACCACCTGTTGGATATCAACGGTTTCCGAGAGTATATCGGTGCTGTAATGATTGGCTCTGGTGATGGAGAGGGCCTGATTGATGCGAAATTTCATCTGTTCAATCTGAAATAGCAATTTGTTGGCTATTTCAGCCTGATCTTCCAGGCGGTTAACCACCATTTCACAGACCGCCAGATTCACCTTCAGATCATGAACGGTTTGAGTCAGGTAATCTTTCAAATCGTTCATCAGCTGCTGGTAATGGGCTTCTTTCTCCTTGAAGAGCCAGTTTTTATATTCCAGTACTTCCTGTATCACACCGATGCCCGGAGCCTTGTTGCTGTCCGCTGCTGAGGGCTCGCGGAACAGCCAGTCGATGTCCCGGCCTTCGGCCATGGCCTGCCTGATTTGTGAATAAGCCCGGTTCAGACGCCGGTAATGAAGAAAATAACCGGCAGCGGCTACAACTATTACCAGCAAATCGAGATAAAAAATCTCCCCCAGCGCGTAGGCCAGGGGAGTGCTAACCAGCAGAATCAAATTGACCAGGATAATGATGCTTATCTGACTGGCGATCCATTCCCACTGTCCCCTGATGTAGACTGTCATCTTCATAAAACCCCATACCCCATTCCTTTCTTGGTGGTAATAAATGATTGCAGTCCCAGTTCCTCCAATTTAAGCCTGAGGCGATTGACATTGACCGTCAGGGTATTGTCGTTGACATAGATTTCATCATCCCACAGGCTTCTCATCAAGGCTTCGCGGCTGACTATTTTACCCTGATTCTCCATCAGCAGCTTTAATATCTTCAGTTCGTTTTTGGTCAACTCGCATTTGTGCTGGTTATAAACAACCGTGGCTTTCCCCACATCCAGGGTCAGCCCCTGATGGTGAAGCACATGGGGTTGCTGAATACTATATTCATAAGCCCTGCGGATAACTGCCTGAAGCTTGGCTACCAGAACAGCATTGTCGAACGGCTTGGTAAGGTAATCATCCCCGCCGTTATTCATGGCCATGATAACGTCCATGCTGCTGTCCCGGGAGGAGATATAAATGATGGGAACAGCGGAAACATCCCGGATTCGTTTGCACCAATAAAAACCGTCACAGCAGGGGATATTTATATCCATCAAAACTACCTGCGGCTTAATGGCCAGAAACTCCTCCAGGATGTTGTCAAAGCTCTGCGCAACCCAGACCTCGTAGCCCCATTTCATCAAGAGCCGGCAGATCTCGTCGGCCAGCATCGCGTCATCTTCAACCACATATATTTTGTATGGCTCTTTGGATATCATTTTGATGCCTCACAGATCTTGCTTGTATCACTGCCTGCCTCAAATTGCTGCTCTTCAGGGTGCTGCCTTTAATCATACCAGCTGCCTAATAAAGATAAAACTCCAAGGTTTGCGTATCTGGAGCGTCATTAGC